>Ga0209450_10000009_pt1 | contig 189276 bp, 160 predicted proteins | sample FrelakmetLWP11LW_FD_187149 | JGI IMG/M metagenome (GOLD analysis project Ga0209450, IMG submission 187149) | Freshwater lake sediment microbial communities from the University of Notre Dame, USA, for methane emissions studies - LWP11 LW (SPAdes)... | ecosystem: Environmental > Aquatic >... | reverse complement strand
CGTTGCTCCTGTAGGACGGTTAGTGCTTCGCAACACCTACCGTACCCGCAGGGCCAACGCCTTTCATCATTTTGGTTGCGGCCGAGCGAAGCGAGGCCGCGTCAAGCTCTCGGCGTCCTCCGCGGTTTACCATAAATCTCACCGCCGGGAGCCCCTGGGAACGCCAAGCTCCAGGTTGGCCCTGCTCTGCCGTGTGCCGAGCTGGAACTCGGCGTTCCCGGGAAAAAGCGACCACCGGGTGGGCGAGGCTCTGCCGAGCCGTTGGGCAGGGATCAGGACGACAGCGTTGCTCTGTCATGCGGTGTAACGCACCTTTGAGCGGATCATACCTGTGTTTGGCCAGGTGAATCGTGCGCACAGCCACCGGCCGCCCGCGCGCGTGGCGTGACACGTGCGTTTGCGTTCGCGTTCCGTGCGTTTGCGTTACCTATTTCCTCTTTTGGTGCAATGAGAACCATGATTGGGTAGATCATTTGGCGGAATCAGAGCCTGATTCTGGCGGCGGCGATGGCGGAACCGGGAATCCGGCCGGGGAGAGATGCGGCCTGATTCATCATTCATCCTTGTGACTTGTGCATTTGCTTCTTTGGCCGGCCCATCACGGGAATCGTTTCGGTTAATCCATTTGCCTGCATCCGTTTGCCCGCATGCGGATAATCCTCGGCAGTGGATTCGACGGGCATTGACCCCCGCGCCAACCTCGGCGCCGGTTGTGACTGCCAGACGCGATTGTTTGATGCCGACGAACGGATCGGCCCGCTCATCAATGTGCTGGTGGTGACGGTACCGGAGAAGTGAGTCGGTGTGGCTTCGAGGTATGACTCCTGACCCTTTGGGCTTCTCCACGGGCCAACTCGATCAAGGTGCCGAAGTCTGGACCTGGATCTATTACGACATGGGAGCATCGCAGGCGTCTTCGATCGCTTACACTGACGCGTACAACGCGCGGATGCTAAACTTCATCAAGGACCCGGCCTCGTACGAGAAGAACGGAGTCGCGGCCACTCGGCCGGCTGACTAACCCACCGCTGCAGCCGACCGGGCCGGCGGGTATGATAGTTGCCGTTGCAGGGCTGGCGCGGTGCCGGCCCGGCGGCTGAACGGTTTCACGTTCTGCCACCAAAGGAAAGAGGGAAAGCGTGATGAGTGGTTTCCGAACGCGGTTTATCGTGCCAATTCTTGTGATCCTCCTGGGGGTCACATGGTTGTTGAACGTCCTGAAGATCCTTCCGGGCGTGGATTGGATCTGGACGGTGGGTCTGGCTGCCGTCGGCATCCTGGCCCTGGCGGTGGGAGGCATCAACAAACTGACGGTGGTGGTCGGGCCGTTTCTGATGGTCGCCTCAGTGTGCTCAATCCTCCGGCAGACCGGACGACTGGAGATTGATCGAGAGGTTCCGATCCTGACCATTGTGCTCGGAGGCCTTCTTCTGGTGGTGCAGGTGCTGAACCTGCCACTACCAGAGATGCTCAAGCCGGAGCAGAAGGAGTAAAGCGGCAGAATTTCGCCTCGCACGCGACCGCTTACAGTGGCGCGTGAAGGCGGGCGTTCGTACGCTCTACAGCCCCAACGGCTGTCGCCGTGCTTCCACCGCCCGCCCAGCGCGGGTATTCTCCATGCCCATGCCCACGCCCTCGTCGCTCTACTACCACTGCGACTCGCGCACGACAGAAGCTTCTTCGGGGGGCGTCTGCGTTTCATCGACCCTCACGTGATCGGAGAGACCTATGCCAGTGCCAGGATATCAGGAGTTTATGCTTCCGTTGCTACGACTTGCGACCGATGGGGAGGAACATTCCATCCCCGAGGCCATGACGACACTTGCCAAGCAGATGTCGATTGGCGCGGAGGATCAGGAAGTGATGCTGCCCAGCGGCACTCAGACGCGGTATCACAACCGCGTATCGTGGGCAGTCTCTTATCTGAGCAAGAGTTTGCTCATCGAAAAGACCCGTCGCGGGCGCTTCAAGATCGCCCCGCGGGGCCTGGATGTTCTAAAGGACGGACCGGAGCGCATCGATAACGCTTTCCTGTCACAGTTCGAGGAGTACCGCGCCTTCAAGGCCAAGCGGAGCGCGACGGTGGAGCTAGTCGGTGGTGCCAGTGCGGACGACGATGCAGCTACACCTCCAGAGATCACGCCTGACGAGCAACTGGATATCGCCTGTAAGGAACTGCGAGAGGCCCTGGCCGACGAACTCTTGCAGCGAGTCCGAGCGAGTACCCCCAAGTTCTTTGAGTATTTGGTTCTGGACGTCCTCGTGGCGATGGGCTATGGCGGCTCTCGAACGGACGCCGGCCAAGTCGTGGGCAAGAGTGGCGACGGCGGTATCGACGGTGTTATCAAGGAAGATCGCTTGGGTCTGGACATGGTGTATCTACAGGCCAAACGGCATGGAAGTGACATTGGTCCGGGCGCAATCCGCGAGTTCGTCGGCTCCCTCGGCGAGCACAGAGCGACGAAGGGAGTCTTCATCACCTCTGGCTCGTTCACCGCAGGCGCTCGGGAAGCAGCTGCAAAGGCCCACACTCGCATTGTGTTGATCGACGGTGCACAACTCGCGAGTTTTATGATCGACCACGGCGTCGGTGTTGCCGATCATAAGACGTACACGGTGAAGAAACTCGACAGCGACTATTTCGAAGGCACATAATGCCCGCAGTTCCTCGCCGCGCTCAGTCTTGGCTCAGAGCCCGGCACCGCCTCCAACCGCCCGACCCACAATCTTCCCCACCCGCCGCTTTCGCACCTTGGCTATAACTCGCAGCGCTCTATAATCGCCAACATTCGGCCAACGAAGGAGTGCGTGCCATGCTCAACAACGACATGATGCCCAAGGAGGTCTTCTTCACCAAGGGCGTCGGCCGCCACAGCTACAAGCTCCAGAGCTTCGAGCTGGCCCTGCGCGATGCGGGCATCGAAAAACAGAACCTGGTGCGCGTCTCCTCCATCTATCCCACCGTGTGCCGGATCATTCCCGTGCAGGATGGCCTGCCCAAGCTGCGCCCCGGCGAAATCACCTTCGTCGTGCTGGCCGAGGCCGCCACCGACGAGCCCAATCGCCTCATCAGCGCCGGCATCGGCCTGGCCATTCCCAAGAGCCACGCCTACGGCTACATCGCCGAGCACCATGGCTATGGAATGACCGAAAAACGCACCGGCGATCTGGTGGAGGACATGGCCGCCACCATGCTGGCCACCACCCTGGGATTGCCCTTCGATTCCGACAAGGCCTGGGACGAGCGCGAGCAGGAATTCAAGATGAGCGGCGAAATCGTCAAGACGCGCAACGTCGTGCAGTCGGCCGAGGGCGACAAGAACGCCCTCTGGACCAGTGTCGTGGCCGCCGCCGTCTTTTTGATGGAATACCGTCCGCTGCCCGAAAAACAGGAACGGGCCTCCGAACGGGCGGAAAAGAGCGAGCTGTTCCAGCCGCCCCCGGCCAATGGAACGCCCCCGTCCGAGCCGCCCCGAGCGGCGAGCTGAGCCTGGCCGCTGTCTTTAGGCCGCGCACGCCGCCGGCTGCTGCTGCGTCAGGCAGTGGATCGAGCCCAGCCCCCAGATCAACTCCACGCAGTCGATGCCGACGATCTGCCGCTCCGGCAGCAGTTGGCTCAGCGTCCGCAGCGCCTTGCGGTCATGGGTCCGATCCCGGTAGGTGGGTACCAGCAGGGCCCCGTTGACGAAATAGAAATTGACGTACGTCGCCGGCAGGCGCTGCCCCTTGTGAACCACCGCCCGCGGCATGGGCACTTCAACGATGCGAAATGGCCGGCCATGCGTGTCCTTCAGACCGCGCAGGATGCGCAGGTTTTCCTGCAGCGGCTTGTAATTCACATCGCGCGGGTCCGGCTCGACGGCGGCCACGATGGTCGTTGGATTGACGAAGCGTGCCAGGTCATCAATGTGGCCGTCCGTATCGTCGCCGGCGATGTCGCCTATCAGCCATGCTACCTGCTGCTGCCCCAGATAGCCCTTGAGCTTTCGCTCGATCTGGGCCTTGGACAGATGCGGGTTGCGGTTCTTGTTCAGCAGGCAGGACTCGGTCGTCAGGATCGTGCCGGCCCCATTGAGGTCGATCGAGCCGCCTTCCAGCACCATGCCGGGATAGAACACCGGCAGTCCCAGTTCAGCGGCGATGGCCGTCGGCACCGCATCATCGTCGTCATAGGGCGGATACTTGCCGCCCCAGGCATTAAAGCCCCAGTCGACGATGGCGGCAGCCATGTTCCCACGGCGATTGCGTTTCAGCACAAACGTCGGCCCGTGATCGCGGCACCAGCACTCATTGGTGGCGATGTGATGAAAATGCACCTGCTCCAGGGGGCACCCATGCTCCGCCAGCACCTGGCGCACGATGTGTTCATAGTTGCTGTTGGGCACGTTGACGTGCACCGGCTCGCGCGGGGCGATCTCGGCGATGATCCGCGCCAGGTTGGCCGGGGTCGTGTGATACTTGTTGGGAAAGGACACCCCCTCCGGCCGCGGCCACGAAAGCCATGTGCCCGCGTGCCGATGCCACTCGGGCGGCATCGAGTAACCCAGCGAGGCCGGAGTTCCTTTCAGCGTTCGCGGCATGCTCTGATCCTATCGCCTTGGGCCTTTGCGGGCGGATGGGCGCTTCGAGGTCGGATGGGCCGTCTCATCCACGAACCGCTGACACAGCGGCCCGTAGGCATCGATGCGCCGATCGCGCAAAAACGGCCAGTGGGTCCGGCTGAACTCCACGCGCTCCAGGTCGCAATCCACCACCAGCGCCTGCTCGCCCTGCTGCGGCGCCCGCGCCAGCACCTGGCCATCCGGAGCGGCAACGAACGACCGGCCCCAGAACTCTATGCCGTCCGGATGCACCGGCTGGCCCTGGCTGTCCAGGATCTTTTCCAGGCCCCAGCGATTGGGCGCGCACACAAAGCACCCGTTGGCGATGGCATGCGAGCGCTGCATGAGTTCCCACGCCTCATGCTGCGCCGGGCCATACTCCCTTTTCTCGGCCGGGTGCCAGCCGATGGCCGTCGGATAAAACAAAATCTGCGCCCCGCGCAGGGCCGTCAGTCGAGCGCCTTCCGGGAACCACTGGTCCCAGCACACCAGAACGCCGATTTTGGCATACCGCGTCTGCCAGGCGCAAAAACCGGTGTCCCCCGGCGTGAAATAAAACTTTTCGTAATAGAGCGGATCATCGGGAATGTGCATCTTGCGATACACGCCCAGGATGCCGCCGTCCGCATCAATGACCGCCGCCGAGTTGTGATACAACCCGCTGGCCCGCCGCTCGAAGACCGACGCCACGATGACCGCCGCGTGTCGCCGGGCCAGTTTGCACATCACATTGGTGGTCGGACCGGGGATGGGCTCGGCCAGCTTGAAGAACCGGTGGTCTTCCACCTGGCAGAAATACTGCGTGCGGAAAAGCTCGGGCGTGCAGATGATCCTGGCGCCCGCCTTAGCCGCCTGCTCGATCAGCGCCGCCTGCCGCCGCAGATTCTCCGCCGGCTCGGGGCCGCAGTGCATCTGGGTTAAACCCAGGCGCACCACCGTGGAGGTTGCTGTCTTGCCGCGAGCTTTCATACGCCAGCGCGCTCCGCCGCCAGGGTCAACAAAAAGCGTTCCACATTGGTGGCCATGTCGCCCACGCCCGTCTTGGACTGGTAGTCCACCTCGCACAAAGATTGCACCACGCGCGCCAGCCCGCCGGTTCCCAGCCGCAGCGCCTCCTGCCGCATCTTGCCATCGTCCGGCTGGTAGCGCCAGGCGATCTGCCTCATGGCGCCGCTGGTGTTGGTCAGTACCTGCCTCACATCCTCCAGCCACATACACAGCCACGTCACCGCCCGATACTCGGCGGTGGGGTCGGTCTGCATCAGTTGACGCCAGCGGGCCACCGCCAGTTCCGGCCGGCCGATGGCCACCTCGCGGGTCATCTCCTTGATTTCCATGTCGCGCTGGAAGGCCACGGCCCCGCTGATGGCCCGCTCGTCGATCGTCCCATCGTTGCTGGCCAGAGCCAGCTTGGCCAGCTCGTTATCCAGCCGGCCCAGGTCGCTGCCGACCAGGTCCACCAGCAATCGCGCCGCGGCCGGCTTGAGGGTTACCTGGTGGGCGCTGCGCGCCTGCTGGATCGCCCATCGCTCCAGGTCGGCCGGCGGCTCGCACTTGACCACTTGTCCCACCCTGGCGATCAGTTTATATATCCTCTGCGTGGCCGGCAGCGAATCCAGGCGCAACACCAGCACGGTGCTGGTGTCACTGCCGCGGTTCTGGATGAAAGTTTCCAGGGCCTGGCGGTGGGCGCTGACGAACTTGTCGGCATTGCGCACGACCACGAGTTTGCCGCCCCCGAAGAGGGTGAAGGTGCGTACTTCATCCAGCACCTGGGCCAGTTCCGCCGTCTCGCCTTCGAGGTCGACCCGGTGGATGTCCGGGCCCAGTTCGGCGGCCAACTCGCCCAGCACCTGGAGCTGGCGAAAGAGGTCGGTGCCCACCAGGGCATATACGCCTTTAAGCATGCTCCGCCGTTGTACGGGCCTGGCGCCATGGCGTCAACGAACCCCGCGGCGCAGCCGGGCGTATGGAGCATTGTTCAGCCCCGGCCCGCGGTCCCAGGTCAGCCTCGGGCTGGGTCGCCGCCCGAACCAGTCGGCCTTGGGGCTTTGGCATCGCGGAGTCGACATGTCCAACCCTTATGCCTCCTTCTGCCACGATTTCTACGTCAACACGCGCATCAGCACCCAGCTCAACCTTCCCCATTCGCGCGAAACCGTCCTGCATTTCTTCGAGCGGATTCAGAAGGAATACCCCTCGATGACCCAGTTCCGTAAGTGCGACGGCGCCGAGTTCAACCTCGAGGAAGAACGCCGCAACGGCAGCTATCGCTGGGTGCGCCTGGAGATGCGCCGCCTGGTCAGCGGTTATGTCAACCCGCCTTCCCACGAGGCGGCCCGCGCCTTTCATCGCTTCCTGCTGGACATGGCGCCCTATCATCTGGGCATCAGCCCGCTGGAACTGGAACACCTCGAAGTCCTCTTTGGCTTTGACCTGTCCTATCGCGGCAACCACGACGACGTGGTCGTGGAGGGTCTGCTGGCCGAGTCGCCCCTGGCCTGCATCCTGGAAGAGAAGGGGGCCCGTCCCGTGGACGTGCAGCCCAGCGTCTCCATTTCGCTCAGCGAGGATTGCCGCCTCCAGGCCCGCCTGGACGTCATCACCCGCACCGACAACTACCAGGTGCGCACCGGCGACTATGGCGACGACGAAATCAGCGTCTATCTCACCCTGCGCCGCTACTGGGGCGATCGTCCACGCGAGCCCATGGCCGATATCTTCGAGCAGATGTTCGACCGTGCCGACGGCATCGCCGCCAACCGCGTGGTGCCCAAGGTTCTGCGGCCGTTGTCCAGCGCCATCGCCGCCCGCTCGTGAGCAGCCAGCACGACCAGATTCTTGTCCACGCCCTGCATCAGGCCCGCGCCCTGCGGCAGTTGCTTCAGCGCCAGCGCGGGCAGATGACCGCCGCCCCTGGCCTGTCGCCGGCACAACTGGCCGCGGGGCAGTCCCTGCTGGATGAGGCCCTCGACGCCGCCCAACAAACGCTGGACAAGCTTCAGGCCATCGGCGATGCTGTTCGCGATAGCACGGACCCAACATGACCCAGACCGAAGTTCCCCTTGCTCCCCAGACCGACGCGCCGATCGTGGCCCGCCCGGCCCTGGTCCATCGGCTGAAGATTTCGGCCGTGGCGCTGATGTTTCTTGGCTTTGGCGCCTGGTGTGTGCGCGACGGTTTCTTCGTGTGGCCCCGCCACAACGCCGAGGCCCGCGCCCGGGGCATCAAGGAGCCTCATCCCGGTTTTGACGTGCCCTTGAACCAGCTCCTGGGCATCGTGCTGCCGCTGGCCGGCCTGGCCCTGCTGGGGCACATGTACCGCCGCTCCCGCGGGCATTATGAACTCAGCGGCACGGTCGTCTCGGTGCCGGGTCACCGGTCCGTTCCCCTGGAATCCATCATTCGCATCGACAAGCGCCGCTGGGAGCGCAAGGGCATCGCCGAAATCGAATACGATAACGGTGACGGCCCGCGCAGCTTTGTGTTGGATGATTTCTACTACGAGCGCAAGCCCACCGACCAGATCCTGGCGCGTATCGAAGAATTTGCCAAGGTGACCTCGGCCTCGCCCCAGGAGCCGCAGCCGACCGTCGCGCCCAAGGCCCCACAACCCGTCGCCGCGACAACCGCTCCTCCGGCCTTCAAGCCGCCCGCGCCGGCCGCGCCCAAAGCCGCCGCCCCGGCCCCCCCGGCCGCGCCGGCGACCACGACAACGGGTTTACTGGTCTGCCCGCGCTGCCAGACGCGCAATCAAAGCGGCGCCGCCGTCTGCATCCGCTGCGCGGCTCCGCTGGGCCCGGTCCGCAAGTAGCCATTGACTTGCCCGCCCCGGGCGGGTTCGATGTCCAGCGTCATGTTCACCCGCACGGTGTGCGATCGCCTGCAGATCATCGAGCCGCTGGTGCGCGCCGGCAGCGTCCTGGACGTCGGCTGTGTCGATGCCCGCAACAGCCGCGACAGCGCCGCCCAGCGAATCGAACGAAAGCCCAACCTGCTCTTCAAACGCATCTGCGAACTGAACCCCAATACCATCGGCCTGGATATCGACCCCGAAGGGGTCAGGGTCCTTCAGTCCATGGGTTATAACGCCGTTTGCGCCGACGCCCACACCATGGACCTGGGGCGCAGCTTTGACCTGATCGTCGCCGGCGAAATCATCGAACACCTGGAAAACCCCGGCATCTTCCTGCGCAATCTCCGCCGCCATCTCAAGCCCGACGGCCGACTGATCATCAGCACCCCTAATCCCTTCTATGCCGCCCAGAGCTGGAAGATATGGCGCTATGGCCGCCCGGCCGTCCACGAGGACCACCTGGGCTGGCAGGACCCGATCACCCTGAAGGCGCTGCTGGAGCGCTGCGGCTTTAAGGTCATCGACGGCTGCTGGGTCCAGCCGCGGGCCTCGCTGCTGAAAACCTGGCGCCGCCTGCTGCGACGTTATTTCTCGCACACGTTTCTGATGGTGGCTCGGCCTGCCGCCCCGAATCCATCGCCGGCCCGCAGCGCCGAGCCTTGAGGATGGTATAAATTGCAGAAGATGTCACCGGGCCGGGCCGCGGTTCCGGAGTGGTCCCGACACCGCCTGCCAAGGACTGTACCATGCGAGCTTGGGTCATTTTGTCCGCCGTTTGCATTTGCTCAGCGCTGGCCGCTTATTCAGTGGCCGCCGACACCCGACCCGCCGACGCCATCGAACAAGCCGCCCAGGAAGTGCGGACCGCTGACACCGAATGGCGCATCTGCGATGCGGCGATGGACGCCTGGCGCCAAGGCGCTGCCCGCCGCCTGGCCGACATCACAGCGCTGCGCGAGGCACTGGCCCAGGCCGAAAAAGACGCCGCCGCGGCGCATACACAAGCCGGCCTGGACCCCACCCGTGACCAGCTCCACAAGGCCCAGGCAGCGCGCGACCAGAAGGTCGAGTCGCTGCTGGCCGATGCGACCGTCTTCCGCGCGGCCGTGGATCGCCATACGACATTGACCAAACAGATCGGGGCCCTCGAAGGTCGCCTCGAGGCTCTCAAGGAGGATGAACTAATCGAACTGGGTCGCCTGCGCCTCCAGGAGCATCGGCTGGGCAAATCCATCGCCGCGGCTTGTCGCGCCTGGTGGAAACGCGGCGAAGTGCGAACCTCGTTCAATGAGGCCGACGGGCTTCACAAAAGCTACAAATCCCTGGTCACCAAGGCCGACGCCTACAAGGCCGCCGACCAGAAGGCCCAGGCCTCCCGCAAGGCACTGACCGACGCCATCGCGGCGCTGCCGCCCGAGGGACCGGCCGCCAAGGCCCTGTCGACGCGCCTGGATCAGGCCCAGACCCGGCTGACCAACGCCAAAACCCGTTTGGCTGAGCTGGAGCAGGCCGCTTTGGAAGGCGCCCGCTCCGTTAGCATCCCCATCAAGGCCTTCGATCGCAAAACCCGCCAGGAGGTCGACAAGCCGCTGCCCCTGTGGCTGCCGCCCAAGCATCAGTACATTCGCGGCGTGGTCATCGCCCATCCCATGATCTCGGCCCTGGGCAACTCCACCCCCATGCGCCTGGTCGCCGCCAGGGAGGGCCTGGCCCTCATGGTCTACGACAACTTCGGCGGCAGCGGCCAGGAAGCCCTGGCCCGCGTTGACGGACTGCTGGAGAAATTCGCCGCGGTGTCAGGCCATCCCGAACTCAAAGGCGCGCCGCTGCTGCTCGGCGGGCTTTCGGCCAGCGTGCTGGGAACGCGCGATGTGGCCTGCGTCGTGCCGGAGCGCATCTTCGGCATCGTCCATGCCGCCGGCGGCAACATGCAGCAGATGCCCGAGGACGGCCGGGGCATGGTTCAAGTGCCGTTCATCGCTCATAACGGTGAATTCGAGTGGGCCACGCCCATCGGCGGCATGCGCCCGGAATACGGCAAACAGACGCAGTGGATCATGATCCGCGAACAGATGCTGCGCCTGTGGCGCAACAAACACGAGCACCGCATGACCCTCGTCGTGGTTCCCGGCGGCGATCATGGCGACTGGGACATGGGCCTGACCACGCTGTTCGTGCGCAAGGCCGCCCAATACCGTCTGCCCAGGGAAAAACGCGACGGCAGTACACCCGCCAAATGCACGCCGCTGCCGGCCAATTCCGGCTGGCTCACCGATGCCGACCTGGACCATCCCAAACACGAGCCGGCTCCCTATGACAGCTACAAGGGGGACAAGAACAACGCCTTCTGGCACATCGATCAGGAAATGGCCCAGGCTGTCTATGAATATCATCGCGACAAGTTCCTCTTGCCCGACCCCAGCAAGGTTCATCCTGTCCCGGCCGAGTGGCCGGGCAATGTCAAATAGAGAACCAGCACTGCGTCCGTGCGCCGCTTCATTTTGCAAGGAGATGACCATGAACCCTCCGCTGTATGCCACGCTTGCGATCACCGCGCTGCTGACCGCCTGCCTTGGCGCCCAAGCCGCAATCTCTCCGCGCGACGCCGTCTACAAGCTCGATCTGCAAAACGCGATCGGCCCCTCGCGGGCGCTGCAGCTCACGCTCGATTGCCGCGACGGCAAGTTCGTCGCCGGTGTGGCCAGCAACTACGCCAAGGTCTTTAGCGAGGTCGATTCCGCCAACCTCATGCTGGAGGGCCAGGCCCTCAAGGGTGAGCTGCTGGTCAGGTTCGAGTACGACGGTTATCTGCCGTCCAGCGGGCAGACCCTGCGCGCCAAATATCAAATCGACGCCAACGTCGACGGCACGGCCGTCTCCGGCAAGTTCACCGGTCCGGCGCTTCAGTCCACCACCCAGCCCTCGGCCGAATCCGTCAGCGGGACGCTCAGCGGCACCCTCGTTCCGCGGCCAACCAACGATGGCCTGCGCATGATCGAGCTGTGTATGGAAAATGCCCATGGCGCGCAAGCGCTGTCCCCGGCCATCAAGCCCTGGGGGGCCCGCGCTTACCCCATCTTCATCTACAAGGACGGCCGCGCTATTCAATCCCTCAATTACGGCCATGGCGGTCGATCGCAGGTCCAGTTCTTTGAATCCGTCATTACCGAAAACGCGATCAAGTGGGAAGCCAACCGTTTCAGCGGACCCCTGACGGTCGTCTCCTCCGACGGCCAGCAGACCTACGTCTACGACCTCAAGGGACAGGTCGCCGGTGACCGACTGGCCGGCACCTACACCAAGAAACTCAACGGCAAGCAAGTCCCCAGCGGGCCCTTCAGCGGCACCATCAGCCCCGTACCGGTCGCGCCGCCGGACACCGCCGTCTATTACCTGGACCTGCACAACGCCCTGGGCCACAAGCATGTGCTTGCCAGTATCCCCTGTGAACAGGGCAAGTGGTTTGATGGCCTGGCTTACGCCGGTACCTACAACCACAGCTATCACGATGTGCTGTCGCCCGTCCTCAAACGTCAGGACAACAAGCTCAGCGGTCAGTTCAAGGTCCGCCTCAATCCCGACGCCTACGTCCCGGCCGACCACAAGGCCGTCGATTGCGTCTACCAGATCGACGCCACCATCGCCGACGGCTGCATCACCGGCACCCACACCGGCAAATACGGCTCGCAAGACGTCTCGGGCAAAGTGTTCGGCCGGCTGCTGCCCATCGACCCCGTGCCCGATCCCGTGCACATCGGCGTGAAACTCGAAGATGGCGTGGTCGGCGGGGCGCCCTGGTTCCGCCGAACCTTCATCAACTTCGTCGCCCAGAACGGCAAGGCCGACAAGGGTGGCATCAGCAACAACAAAAAAGGCTGGTTCGGCACCTTCAAGAATGCAAGCGTCAACTTCGAAGGTTCCAAAATCACCGCCACCATCGAGGGCACGGTCGACACCACCAGCGGCCCCAAGGTCGGCCAATATCTCTTCAAACTCGAAGGCCGCCGCGTCGGACAGTCCATCTATGGCAAGGTCGAGACGTGGTTGGATGGCCAGAAGGTCAAAACCGGCACCGACTTCATGGGGAGTTTCGGTCCGCCCCCGGCCAAGTAGCGCCGGCCGCCTCAGCTCGAGAGCTGCTGCTGATAGCAGCGCATCAGCGCCGCTCGGCTGATCAACCCGATGACGCGCTTGTCGCGCCCGGGCACGGCCACCGGCAACTGCCCCACGTCATGGTGGGCAAAGACCTGCAGCACCGACGCCAGGTCATCCGTGGTCCGCACCATCGGCACCTGGCGCGCCAGTTCCTGCACCAGCAGCAGCGGCACCGCCTCGCGCTGCAGCAGCGCCGTGGTCAGATCGTCGGCAACCACCAGGCCCTGGTATTGTCCGCCGGCGTCCAGGACCACAAAACTGGTGGCCCCGGTCTGCGCCATCAGGTCGATGATCCGCTGGAAGGGGGCCCCGGCCGCCACCGTGGTGGCCGGCTCCAGGTCGGCCTGCTCCACGCACAAGCGGCGCAAGACCGAAAGCTCGGCCGCGCTGCCCACCTGCACGCCGCGCAGCCGCAGCGCCGCGGTATAGATCGAGTCCCGGTAGATCAGCCGCGCAATCCCCGTGGCCACGATGGCCGCCAGCATCGCCGGCAAAATGATCTTGTGGTCGCGGCTCAGTTCCAGCAGGATCAGCACCGCCGCCAGCGGCGCATGCACCACCGCCGCCAAAACCGCCCCCATGCCCACCAGGGCATACAGGCTGGGCTGCACCTCCAAGTGCAGGCTGCGCAAAGCCACGCCCAGCAGGCCCCCGGTCGCCGCCCCCAGGAACAAAGACGGCGCGATGATCCCGCCGCTGCCGCCGCTGGCCAGCGTCAAGCAGGTGCCCAGGATCTTGGCCGCGCACAGAACCCCCAGCAAGATCAAGAGCAGCCCGCCGGCGTGATGACTGTAAAAATCACCGCTGCCGCTGCTGCCCACCAGTTGCTGGATCACGCCATAGCCGTCGCTGAAAAACGCCGGCAGCGGATAGTGGGCAAAGTCGATGGGTTTCTGCCGGTCCAGCAGCAGCCAGCCGAAAATCACCACGTATAGCGCCCCAGCCAGCCCCAGCAGCGTCCCGCCCAGCGCCGGCTTCAGCGCCCGCCGCATCGGCAAACGTCCAAACCAGCGCTCCGAAGCGTGCATCAGCCGGGTCAGGCTCACGCCCACCAGTCCGCACAACAGCCCCAGCAGCAAGAAGTTCCCCAAATAGCGCCAGCCCAGTTCCGCGTGCGTCAGCACGGCCAGCGGCGGCATGGCGAAGATCGCCTCCCACGGCTGCTGCAGCATGTTGTGAAAAATGGCCTTGGTCGTGATGTTGGCGATCACCGACGCCAGCACCACCGGTGCAAACGCCTTCAGCGAAAAATCGTAAAGAATGACCTCCAGCGTAAAGAAAACGCCGCCGATGGGAGCGTTAAAGATGGCGCTGATGCCCGCCGCCGAGCCGCACCCGATCAGGATCGGCATGTGATGCCTGGCCATGCGGAAAAGCTGCCCCACCCCCGAGGCGATGCCCGCGCCGATCTGCACGATGGGGCCCTCGGCACCGGCCGAGCCGCCGCTGCCGATGGTCAGGGCGCTGGTGAGGATCTTTTCCAGCGATGTCACCGGCCGGATCACGCCGCGCCAGCGCACCACCGTCTCGATGACGTCGATGACCCCGTGTCCCTCGCGCACGCGAAAAATAAAGCGGCTGACCAGTCCCACCGCCAGTCCGCCGGCCGCCGGCAGCAGCACCAGCGCCCACAGGCCCCGCCCATAGATGTCGATGCGCATGCCCCAGCCGGAATAAAGCCAGTCGCGGATGATCCGGATCAGCTCATGGAACGCCACCGCCGCCCAGGCCGTGACGATGCCGATCACCACCGCCAAAACCAGCAGAAACGAATCCTCGCGCAGCCCCAGCCGGCCCAGCAAACGGGCGATCAGGATGCGCAGGCGACGACCCGAAGCGCTTGGATCCCACGACATGCCGCCCGAGCATACTGTCCCGCGCCGCTGCGTGCTACGGGCGGGCGGCCAGTGATGCGATCCACTGCGCCATCAGCTCCACGGCCGCCGGGTCCACCACCTCGCGCCCCAGCGGCGGCATCTTCGTCGGATCGGTGGCCTGCAGACGCTGCAAAAGCACCGACTGTTGCGGACGGCCCGCAACCACCACGGCCGCATCCTTGATCCCCATGTCATTGACCACTCGCCCGCCGATCAGCCCCTGCCTGGCCAGCGGCGTCTGAAACCGCGCATCAAACTTCGCCACGGTAACGCCGGGCAGATGACACGAGGAGCAGTTGGCATCCAGATAGGATCGGACGCGCTGCTCCAGGGGCTGTTTGGCGTCGGCCGGATCGACGAGTTGGGGATGTTTGCCGATGGCGGACTCGTCCAGCGCCGGCTTGAGCAGACGCAGGCCATTCCAGGCCCGCAGTTGCTGGTCCGTGATGCCCGAGGGATAGCTCACCGGCCGGTTGAGCTGCCGTGCTTGTACCCCCAGCACGATGCCCGAGACCGGCGTGTGACAGATCAGGCATTGGCGCGAATCCGGATACAGCCAGGTTTGCGTCTGCTGCCCCTGGGCCGTGTGAATCGGCAGATCCTCCCGCAGGACCTGGCGCACCAGTTCTGCGTCGGCCTGGTCGGTGCGCCAGCGATAGCTGGCCCCATAGATGCCACCCTGGGCGTCGCAGACCAGCAGGCGCGTCTCGATGCGTTGTCGCCGCGGCGGGTTGGCGCGATGGTCCACCACCAGGTCAAAGTGCTTGACCAGCACCGTGCCCTTTGGAAATGTCCAGGGTCCTTCGGCCGCGAACGTGATCTTCTTGCCCCAGGGGACACTGATCCAGCGATATTTCTCGGCCCCGTCGGACCACAGCGGCGCGTTAACCTCGTAGGCGATCAGCGCCGGCGCGGGTTTCATCGCCGCCGTGTCGGCAAAGGCGCCGGTCTGCGACAGCAGCGCCGGCAGCGGCCCGGCGGCCGTTGGCGGCATCGACAAATAGGCTGTGGCCCGGGGGCGCTGGGCAATGCCATAGCCGGCCGGAGCCTTGCCATCATCACAGCCACAGACGACCAGCGCCGCCAGTATCAGCAGTAGGGGACCCTGGTATTTCACGCACCGCATTGTACCCGCCGGTCCGTCGGGCGTCTGCCGCTGATCAACCCCGCGCCCGTGGACCGGTGCCCCTCATCGCCGCCGTTGAGGCTCGTGGCCCGATGCCCTATACTTTGGCCCCCATGCAGGGCGTGTAGCTCAGTTGGTAGAGCAACGGACTTTTAATCCGTGGGTCATGGGTTCGAGTCCCATCGCGCCCAGTGAAAATCGCCCGTAAAACCGGGCGATTTTTGATTGGTGGGCAAAGTGGCCGCGGGGGTCGTTTTCTTCGGGGCTACGCCGGGGCTACAAAAGCCAGGTAGAGGGCTACGGCCGCCTTGGGCGCATAGAAAAACCCCCGCCGCCGGTAAAGGCGAACGGGGGCCAGAGGGGCGGGTAAAACCCGGCCTGCCGCTCACGCGACAGTCGCCGGGGGCCTTCAAACTCAAGAAAGGCTCGGCCGCCTGTTGCGGGGCGGCCGGGCCAAAAGCATCGCGGCGATATGGGCGGGTTTGATGCGAACCCGGAAAGGGAGTGCCCTATACCGGCTCTGCCGCGCACCGGTGTCCAGAAAAAGCCGCGCCCGGTGTAATCGGCACCGGGCACGGCAACAGGTAAAACACGAATCAGGCGCCGGCACTGAACACGCCGCCGCGCTTGTCGAGCATCGCGACACCGAAGTCCCAATAGCCGCGAATCTGCATGCCCAACGTCTCAAAGGACGTATCCCCAGATTCGACGGTCGGGGATTGCTGGCCGTTCAGGAACGCGACCTCCAGCGCCGCGGTATCGTCGGCGGGTCCGAACAGATACCAGCCGGTGGTCGAGTAGCCAGTAAGGGCGGCATTGCTCAGCCAGGGCGACACGGCCGACAGGAACTTACCCACGTGGGGGTTGCTCACCGGGTATTCGTTATCGTCGGCGGTGTTGCGGATTTCGAGGCTGCGCGTCAGAACGGCGGCGGTAGCAGACAGCGCCGGCGGCACCAGCAGCGTCTTGGGGACGATCATGGCCGGGTCGTCGTTGTCGTCGGTCTGCTCAAGGAACTTCTGCTCTGCCGTGCTCAGCGAACTGATGCCCAGCGCGCTTGAGGCACCGGACAGGTAGTTGCCGTTGCCGTTGGCAAAGAAGCTCGAGGGGTTGCTCAGCAGCAGCGTGTAGACGGCCTTTTCCAAGGCAATGGCGCCCATGCGGCCGATGAGTCGGGGCATGGCCGTCAGTGCGCCCAGGTCGTCATTGATCAGCATCTGTCGGGTGATCGAGATCATCGCGCCGTTGGTTGCGAGCTGCGACGTGTAGCTCTGCTCTTGAAGCGTGACGTGCTTCAGCTCGCCGGTGGGGGCGACTTCGGTGAAGGATCCATCGCCCACGAGGCGGTATCGCGTGTGCTGCTTGAAGTCGGCGTTGCTGGCCGCGCGGCAGAACGTCTGCCAGGTGGTCGGCACGGCCGAGTAGCTCTCCAGCATCGACTTGCCCAAGGTGTTGCCGAGAATGCCCGGCAGGCTGATGCTCGAAAAGCCGCTGGCTCGCAGATTGCGGTCGGCCTCGAAGGCTTCACGAATCACGTCGGGGGTCACGCGCTCAAAGTCGCCACTGCGGCCGGCGGCTCGCAGGGTGTATCGCAGCAGCCCATGCAGGGACAGGCCGCGGTACGGGGCGGCCGTCGCCGCGTGCACCGTGCGTTCATCGAACCGGGTGCCGACGAACTTCTCGGACAGGCCGGCCGACAGGCACAGCGCGGCCTCGATGACAGCGCCATCGCTCGGGCCATCGGCGGCGGCACCGCGCACAAAGCCGACCGGCGCGGCAATGGGGCGCGAAGCGCGCAGCAGGTGCAGCTCGGCCTTTTCGGCGTTCCAGCCTTCGCGAACCGCCTGGGCCTGGATGTCGCCGGCCTTGCTGCTGGGGTATTTGGCGGCGGCCTGGATGATGCTGGCCGTGCGCTGGCGATCAGCGCTCAACTGTTCATCTTCGGCGGCGGGGACGGGGGTGGTGGGGGTAACGATAGGGGTGGTGGAGTCCATAAGGGTCCTTTGGGTTGCGGCCACGTTGGCCGATGTACGATCATCAGCGCCCAGTGGCACAAAAGAGATTTCTCCGAGAATCGAACGGCGGGCGACATAAATCGGCCCGCTGAAATTCTGGCCGTTGACGATCACGGTTTCGCGTTCACGAACATAGTCGGCGGTTTCAACGCGGGCGCCGATGCTGGCTTGCCAGGGGAAGCCGTTTCCGCTGGTGGCTTTGACTTCCTCGGCGGCAGGTCCGGTGCCGCTCAGCAGGCCCATGACATTGATGCTCCTGCCGTCCACGCGGATCGTGGTTGTGTGTCCGACAATGGCGTTAAGGTCGTGGTTCTTGAGAATCGGCCGGCTGCGGTCCGCGCCGCTCATGCCGGCCAGGTCCACAACTACGGGGTGGGGCCATCCGGCCACGCGAAGCTGGCCGCCGGTGTAGGCGACCATCGAAATGGCCTTTGGCTTGTCGGGTGCCGCGGCGGCCTCGATCTCAACCGGGGCGGCCATCGAAATTGACGCGGGAAGTTTCATTTGGCGTCCTTCCGTTGCTCAGGAAATGCCCCAAGCCGGTAAAGCTCGCTGTGGATATCTCGCCACTGCTCCGAGGTGAAGTAGTCGATGGTGTTGAACCGAAAGCGGGGAACAATGCCCAGATTGGAGATTGCCTGCCGGATGTCGCGCTCGTGGACGTCCAGGCCTGTGGCCACGTGGCGGATGCTTGCCAAATCATCATCGGGGCGCGGCTCTGGCAAGCGAAGCGCCGGCACCGGGGTAACGGGTGGTCGCATGTGAAAGGTCCTTCCAAAAGGAGGAAAGTGTTGCCCTGCCAACGCGGCAAGGTCGTTTGTTTGTCTCATTGCTCAGTTTGTGTTCGGACGCGGATGGCCCACACGCCGCGGTGATCCAGCAGGCGGTCGATAAGTTCATCGTTCTCAAGAGCCACCAGGGCCCGCGACAGGGTGCGGCGCTCGGCAATCGTCGCCGGCCGGCCCAGGACGGCGGTGCTGCGGTACTGCGCGATACCTTCCCGTGCCAGCCGGGCGGCGGTGCGGTCGGCCGGGTCGTTTTGCCAGGTGTCGACCAGCCCAAGCCCGCGCGCGATTTCGGCCAGGGTGTAGCCCCAGGCGAGTGTTTTGGCGTCTTCGAGTTTCATATGTCACAAGTAAAGACAGTAGCGCGGGGGGGCTGTTCCCTTTGGGGCTAAAAACACAATGGACGGTTGCTAGAACCTAAGTCGTTCCCGCCTCTGCTGGCATTTCGTCGCTAGGCCACTTTGCAGGCTCGCTGGCGCGTTTTGCCATGCCGGACGTCTTCTGAGTCAACCTTGCCCTGAGAAGCCCGCCAGAATTGAAGCGTGGCCCCGTATGGATGAATGCTGGAGGCTTGCCATACCGCATCGGGCCTTCGCGGCGCCATCGCCACAGGGGGCCATAGGCGAAGTCCTCCAGGTGGTCGGCCTGGGCGCCATGGCGTACGGCTTCGGCGGCCAGCAGCCAGGCCTGAGCAAATCCACGTCGATAGGCCTGCTCTACGGCCGGCGGCAGGGCTTCCCATGCTTCGCGACTGGTCGGCAGGCCGTCGGCGCCGGGGTTGCGGGGCTTGACTGACAGCCCCTGGGGTGAACATGGCTGGGGATCGGCAAGCTGGTGGTCGGTGCATCTCAGCCCGAATCGGCGTAGGGCCGACTTCAGCAGTCCACGGATGCGGATTGCCGTCGGTGGTCCATCGCCTTCAGCTCGGAAGCGAAGAACCCAGATATCGGGGTTGGTGTTGGTGGTGGAAATAGTGTGCGCCTGATGCCTTTCACCTGCTGCGCCACTACTAAGTGGCGCGCAGGCTCTATATAGGCGCGCGCTATATTGTTTGGTGGTCATTACAGGGCCTCCGGTGTGGGCAGTTTGTAGCCCTTTTTCCGCCCGTCTTTCTTGGACCTGACGACCTTGATCTTGCCTTCATCGACCGCAACGCTCAGGGCCTGTTTGGCCGCCCGCTGGGTGACACCGCTGCCAGCCATGCGGCTCATCAGTGTTCCATGCCAGGTCGTGGTGGGCGTGATGAACCGGCGGACCAGTTCGTCGGGCGTGATAACCGATACCGCGCCCGCGCTGCCACGGCCGGCGCGAAGGCGGGTAACGTCCAGCTCGGGGTCAAGCTGCCAGCAGGGCCAGTTCCAAGCCAGCCCAACGTGCGGCGGCTCGCGGAAGCATCGGCAGACAATCTCCAGAACCGCATGATCGTCTTCCTCGTGCGGGCGGATCGCTATCATGGCGTCAACGGCCCTCGCGAATGCGCCAGAACCGGCGCCAAAGTCCAGGGTGGTGCGGGCGCTGGTGTCGCCCTTGGGGGCGTGATGCACAACGAACACAGCCGCGCCTGTAGCCGTTGCGATTTCGTCCAGGCGGGCCATCATCCGCCCTACGTCGGCGGCGCTGTTTTCGTCTGCACCACTGGGCGTCAGTTTGTAGACCGGGTCGATGCCTATGGCCGCGTATTGGCCTTTGGGCGTTCGGGTGATGATGCGTCTGGCCAGCCCGTGGATATCGCTGACGTCGCCTCTTAGGGGCAAAACTTCAAGGTTGTCAGTCGGGGCGGCCATGGCGCTGGCCACGGCTCGGATGCGCCGGGCCAAGTCGCCGCGCTGGGTTTCCAGGTCGATCAGTAGTACCCGGCCTTGGCGGACCGGATGCCCAAGCCAGGCGCGGTTGTTGGCGATGCTCAGCAGCAGGTGCAGTAGAAAATGCGACTTCTTGCACTTGCTCCCGCTCACAATGCCGGCCACGCCACCGCACCGCAGCACGCCACCGATCAGCTCTGGCTCGGGTTCGGGGTGTGCGGCGCAGAAGTCGCCGGCCTTGTCGCTGGTGATGCCGCTGGGTTCACGCAGGGCGGCCAGCTTCGCGGCTATGTCGGCTATTCTGGCTTCGGCCACAGCATCGGTCCGGGGCGTCGACAGCCCCTCTTGTAATTCCTTGGCCAGAGCCAGGGCTTGGCGTTCACGGTGCCGCGCCGCCACGACCTTGGCATATTCGCCGGCATTTGCCAGCAATGGGACGCTTTCCAGCAGTTGTGCAAAGTACGGGGCGCCTCCGACGTCCTCCCATAAATTTCGCTGCGTCAGTTCGCTGCGCACGGTCACTACGTCGGTCGGCTTGCCGGTGCGGCGCATGTCGGCCATGGTGCCGAAAATGATCCGGTGATCCTCTTGCAAGAACGCTTCAGGGCCGATGATGCCGCACACGGCGGCCATGGCTTCATTGTTCGCCAGGCAGGCGCCCAGCACAGCCCGCTCGGCCTGAATGTCCATCGGGCATAGGGTGGTGTCACTCATGGCCGGCCCTCCCCTGTAGCTCGATCACAACGCGGTCGGCCAAGGGCCTCATTGTCGCGCGGCCTGCCGATTCAAGATCGTCAAGGGCCTGGGCGACCTGCCATTCCTGCAATCCAGTGGCCACGCCGATCCGGGGAAGATCGTCGGGCCAAAGGCATTTCGCGTCCCTCGTGGCGAAAAATCGCAGCAGGGCTTCAATATTCAGGCGCCGGCGGGCATTGAATCTTGTGTTCATTGAAATCCCTTTCCTGTTGTTGTTTCAGGCGCTGACGGTCTTGGAATCGAGCCAGGCGAGAATCTGCTTGCGGGAATAGACAACGCGGCCGCCCAGCTTTCGCCAGCTTGGGCCGTTCGTTCGCCGCAGCCGCCAACCGCGCAGACAACCAACCGACACGCCAGCCAGTTCGGCGGCTGCGCGCTCGTTCAATGCGTCGGATGTCGCCGGCTCGGGCGCCGGGGCCTGGGTGGGCATGGCGGCCAGCAGCTTCGCGGCCACGGCTTCGGCCAGGGCGGTGATGGTCGCATCGTCAAGACCGATGCTCAGGACGGGCGTGGACATGGCGCTCCTCTGGGTAAGGGGGAAATGGTGGGGGTCCCTCTACCCAAAGGGGTACAGCAATGGCGCAGCGGCCGTTACTGCTTGCGGTTACTTGCTATCGCTGTCTATTACTGCTTGCGCACGCTATGGTTGTGGCGATTGTGGTGGGAATTCCTGCCGCCGTTACCGGTCATTACCGGCCATTACTGCCGGCCATCCGCTTATCTCGCCAGCAGCGTTCACAGAGGGCTGTTCCGCTCCGGTGGTCCCCCTTGCAGCGCGGGCAAAGGACAAGCTCTGTCCACTTGGGGCCTCTGGCATATTTTGCTTTGTCGCCATATCGCGGCCGTCGAAACGTGATCGCCGGATCGTCGTCGTCGCGGCCCTTCTTTTCTTTGGCAGGATTTCTATTTTCCCGCTGAATCACCGTGGCTCGTTTGTCTACACGGCCCTCGACTTTGAACTTCTCAATTTCCGTCAACAGGGCAGGCTCGTCGTCGGGCAGCAAGAGCAAATGGGTTCCTGGGTGCTTGTTGCGTTCGCATATCTGTAGCAAAGAATTGACGGACGCGATTAGCTGTGAAGCCGATGATCGGCGTCTGGCCGGCGCCCAGCCTTCATCGTCGGTCGGCTCGCTTGGAATGTCCATCTTAGTCAGCGCACGCCAGGCGACGGCTTTCTCCTGGTGGGCCACCTCCTGTTCGCTGTGTTTCATCCGCTCCATCTCACTGGTAAACCATCCCGCGCAATCATCTTTGAATTGAATGCAGTTGTAGCCGCTCGTGGAAGCCAGCGGTATCCCAAGTCGCCGGTTGCACGCTTCAAGACGTTCTACTTCCTGCTCGGTTTCGCAGTCGATGCAAAGCCCGGTTTGCCCGTGCGGTCCGATGCGCTTACAGGCGGGGCATTCTTTCATGCCGGCCGGCGGGAATACGTCGGGAAGATATACCCAGGAGTGCTCGCCAAAGCTGTTGACCCGTATTTCGAATTGCGCGTATGCCCAGGGATCAGAACAACATATTCTGTCGCGCATCCATGCGCGTCTTCTTTCGGCATCCTCGGTGGCCATGAAAACGGGTTGCGAATTCATCGCCGCCCCCTCGCCTTGGCTCGCTTCTCGGCCTCTATCTTTGCTTCCTCAAGATCGTCGCGCAGGCTGGCGTTGATTTCTCGCGGCGGTAGCGTGTAATTGACCGGCTCCTCCATGTTCATAACTGGCTTGATTATCTCTCTGTAAATGTGAGTCTTTAGGATTTGTGTCTTGATCACGGCAAGCTGCTTGTCGGTGGCCAACGTGGCTATCTTGCGAGCTAATGCGGTGGGGTCGAACATTGCCCGATCATCTCCCGTTGGGCCGCTGTGTATAATCGACCACGCGCGCCGCCGGAAAGCCTTTTCAATGGACGATTCCCAATGCCGTTTCAGTTCGTCCTCTACCCTACCCTTGTCCCATCGCTCCGAACCCTCGTTGCGTCGCGCTTTGGTAGGCGAGCCAGGATCATCGACGGGCGCCGTCTCGCGCGCCGCCGGTGCTCGCTTGGGTTGCGGGTGTGTGACACGGGTTCGCAGTGCCCAGCCTTTGATGCGCGCCGTCAGGTCATCGACGCCGTCGCGGGTGTTTAGGTCAAAGCAAAGATCATCGGCCAGGCCGGCCATGCCGACAAGGTCCGCCAGTGTTATGTTGTCGGGCAGGTCCACGCCGATGCTGGCCAATTCCTTGCGTACCCAGGCAACGGCGCTGGCCTCTACTTGGGCATGGGATCGCCGGTGGGCAACGTCGCGCTTCATCTTGCCCACGATTTCCTTGAGAAATGCAGGGGTAAGCTTTTGCTTTTTTGCGGTGGGTTTATCGTCCATGCGTTCTACCTCGTTTGATCGCGCTGGCGCCGGCCGGTGCATGGGTAGAACGTCACGCACGCGGCCGGGCCAGTTCGGCGGGAGCTACCCGCCTCGCGATAGAGACAACGTATCACGTCGCCGTGGTCTACAAAAGCGATGGCGCGCCTTTACGCGGCGGCGGCAGCAGGGGTACCAGCGGCAGCAATAGCGGCCTCTCTTTCGGCCGTGGCCGCATCTCTCACGAGCGCCCACAGCGCGTCTTGGAAATCATTGCTGGTTTTCATAACGTTGTGCCGCTCCTCGTCGCTACCGATGTCATTGATCCGATCGGTCAGCGTGAACAGCTCCCAGTGCAGTTGGAACGCCATGTCGGCCAGGCGTATGGCCTCAAGGGTCAGCGGGCGGTTCTGTGGCGTCACTTTCAAATCGTCGATCATGGCACAGCTCCTTCTCTCTTGCGGTCGGCCCAGCAGCATCACCTTGGGGAACGTCCCCAAGGGCAACGTCGCTGGCGCCGGCCGGATGGTGTCGATCTTGTGAATCATGTTGGGTTGCACGTGTACCACGGGCGTGGTACACTTGTCAAGCATGAAAATCCGAAAAGTCGATATTGAGCATGTGCCACTGGATGCTGCCAAAATACGGGCGCTGCGCCTCAAGCTCGGATTGAGCCAGGCAGAGGCGGCCAGGCTTGCGGGCATGGCTGGGCGTTCCCATTGGAACAGAATCGAGAAGGGGTATACCGATCCAACGCTCGGCACCATTGAACGCATCGCCGCCGCCCTGGGGGTACGGGCAAAGGATCTTCTGAAATAGCCCACCGCCTTGCCGGCCTGGTCGCGGGCATCGCCCTTCGCTTCCGGTAAATGTGCCGGAAGCGCTTTTTCGCCGGCTTTCGTGCGGTCCCCACCGGCTGCCTTTTGGCGTTCCTTGGCCTGCTGGTCGTAATAGCCCCTGGCGCGGGCGGCCACCATTGAACATCGCGATGGAAACAGGGCCGCATTTCACTTATGGCGGGCTTTCGGGGGCAGGGTCGAGTCAGAAGCCTTGGAGCATATCAAAACGCGCCAGCGGCACAGGAAATGGCCTTAGCGGCGATTTGCGCATTTTTCTGCTATCCGACGGCTTTGGTTGCCGGCTTGGCCTTCGCGGTTGCCAGCATGGCTTCGGCGGCCTTGTTCACAGATTCGCGCACGGGGTCAAGGTCCAGCCGGGCATAGATGGCCGTGGTGCTAACATTGCGGTGCCCCAGGCTCTTGCCGATCACGCTCAGGCTCGCCCCTTGTGCCGCCTGCCAACTGCCCATGGTTCGGCGCAGGTCATGGATGCGAACGTCGCTCAGGCCGGCGCGCTCGAGGATATCCGCCCAGGCCTTTTTCGGTTCGGTCAAGTGTCCGCTCTTGCCGTGGCGGGCGGGGAACACGAAGGGGCAGGTCGGGCTTTTGCGCTCGGCCAGCCGGCGGCGCAGGATATCGAGGGCGGCCGGCGGCAGTACAACCTGCAAGGCATATCCGGCTTTGGCCGACGTGGCGGGGATGCTCCAGATACCCTTGTCGATGTTCACCAGCGGCCATTCCATTGCCAGCAGATTGCCGCGCCGTGCTCCTGTCAGCAGGGCCAGCTTGAAAAAGTCATTCCATATCTGCGGCGTCTGCGGATTGTCCAGGGCGGCCAGCAGGCGCTGAAGCTCTGCGGCGTCCAGGAACCGCTCGCGGCTCTGTTCGCGGAAGCGCTGAACGCCACGGGCGGGGTTGTGGTCGATGCAGCCCAGGACATTCTCGGCAAAGCTGAAGACCTTGGACAGCAGGGCCAGGGCGCGATTGGCGGCGCCGGGTCGCTTCTTCTGGCCGGCGGCGCTCTTCCGGGTTCGCTTGCTGGCAATCCGCTGATGCAGGGCGACAATGTCTGCGCGGGCAATATCGCGGATGGCGCAGGTGTGGAGCTCGCGCTTCAGATACAGGTCATACCGCTGCTGATCTTCCGCCCAGGTGCGCTTGAAGGGCCGGGCGTGCTGGTCGATGTAACGGTCGAAGACGTCGCCGAAAGTCAGCGCCTCGCGGGCGGCCTTCTTCTCGGCCAAGGGGTCGATCTTGCCCAGCATCGTGGCGCGGGCGGCTTCGCGGGCTTGGTCAATGGTCATGGCCGGCCAGTCGCCCAGGGTGATTCGCTGGGGCCTGCCGTCCTTCCGCCCGTACCAGCAGAATGAGACGTGCCCGGTCGGCGTCTTGCGAACACACAAGCCGGGGTTACGGGGGCTCGCATCATAGAGCACAGCGCGGCCGGTGGTGGGGGTGGGGATCGCCTCAATAACGGCCTTGGTCAGCATCTTTCGCGTTGCCATGTTCGCTCCTCTGTTAATCCTTGGGTCCTTCCGGGGCTACGCCGGGGCTACACAATAGGGCATATCAGGCGGTCATGGTAGCAAAGCCGTAGCCCCAATGCAAGCGCAAAATGCCAATAAAAGGTAGTGTTAGGTAATCGTAGGTAAATGTAGTGTGATTAGGTCCTGTCGCCTGCCAGGCACTTTTAATCCGTGGGTCCTGGGTTCGAGTCCCAGCGCGCCCAGTCATGTTGATAGGTGCAAGGGGCCGGGGGGTTGGAATCTGGAAGATGCCCGGCACTCTCCACCCGCGGCATGTCGCCATCTATCGTCTTGAGCGCAGATGGGAAGGGCGTCACGCCTGCAGATTCTTCGCTTCGCTCACAATGACACAGATGAGATATCAGCCGGTCCGTTGGTTCGCAGTGTCTTTCCCTTAACTACCAACCACCAACCACCAACTATCAACTACCAACTATCAACCTACTTTTTCTCCGCCGGCTGCGTGGTTCCGGCCACGATGTCCGCCACGCTCTTGGGCTTCCAGTCGGGCACCAGTTCCAGGCGCAGCTTCTCGAACTCGGGGAACCAGACTTCGCCGCCGGGCTCGCCCCAGAGCGTGTACAGTTCCATGATCTTGGACTCGGTCTCCTTGCGCAGCTTCTTGGGATCTTCCACGCCCTGGGGCATGGGGTTCATCTTTAGAATCTCAGCGCGGCTGCGCAGCCACTTGTAGGTCGTCTCCCAGTACTGCGGATTCTCTTCCTGCACGGGCTGGCCGGTCACCTTGTCTGTGCGGCTGATCATCGCCGTGCCGGTCTTGCCTCCGGTCACCAGCGGGTGCAGCTTCACATGGCACTGCACCCAGTTGCCCAGGTCGAAGTGCACCAGCCCGATGTTCAGATCCAGGCCCAGGATGTAGGGGTCCTCGGCCTTGCGCGTCTTGATGGCCTCGGTGCGTTCATCCTCGTAAATCTTCAGACACTCGGCCAAAAGCTGCTTCTTCTGCTCGGGATCGTTGGAGACCGCGGCCGCGGCCCGCTTGGTGCGAAGGTCCAGGAACTGGTACTGCTTGAGGTACTTCTTGATTTCCGGGTTCTCGCTCTTGCGCACGCGCTCCACCAGCCGCCCGCTGAGCGTTGCCCGATAGCCGGCCACCTGGGCCGCCCGCTCGGCGTTGCCGTCGCGGCGGGCCTTGTCGTATTCCTTGTCGAACTCCTCCAGCAGGTTCTGCACCACGCCGATGGCGTTGTCGCCGCCGATGCGGTCCAGGAATGTCTCCAGGTTCTTCAGGGCCTGCTCCTCCTGTTTGAGTTCCATCAGCGCCTGGAAACGAATGTACGATGCCTCGCCCAACAACCCGTTCTCGTCGGGCATGCCCTTGACGTCTTCCTCATAGTCCTTGAGCAATTCCACCGCCTGGTTGGGACCGCTGCGGGCCGTGCGCTTCTCGCTCATGGCCAGTCCCGCGGCCGTCAACGAGGTGCGCACGTGCATCAGCCGCCGCCGCGCCTTGGCCGCGTCGTCGGCCGCCGCCTGGATCTGTGCCGAAGCCATCTTGTCCAGCGTGGCGGCCATCTCCTGAATACGTTCCACCGCGGCGACGCGCTCCGGAGCGTTGACATCGCGCGGCCCCAGGTCCAGCTTCTGCACCTGGGCCATCATCGAAAAGAACTGGGCCTCATAGTGTCGCTTGTCGCTGGCTGGCACCCTGGCAAACAGCGCGATGACCTCGTCGACACGCTTGGACAGCTCCTGCTTCTTGGCCGGCGGCGCCGACTTGATGTTGCGCAGCTCGTTCTGGTTGCGGGTCAGAAGCCGCATGCCGTATTCGAAGGCAAACTCCTGCCGGTTGAACGGCGGGCGCACCGCCAGGTCCAGAAAGCGGTCATAGACCTGCCAGAAGCCCGGGTTGGCCCGCTGCGCCGGGTCGCGCCGCAGCAAGGAGATCAAACCTTCGGCATTGCGCAGCGCCAGTTGCGACAGATCGGGCTTGGAGGAATGCTTCTGGATGAAATCCAGGTAGGCCGTGGCCCCGGCCAGGTCCTGGTCCAGCAGGTCATAGAACAAGCCCACGAGGAACGCCGTGGCCTCCAGGTCTTCCTTGCTGAGCGGCGTTTCCTTGCGGGCCATGATTTCCTTGCCCGCGGCCAGCGCCTGCTCCAGGGTCTTGTGATACTTGTCCTGTTCTTCCTTGGGCAGCTTGGCGATATCGGCCGGGTCGCGGCGGGCTTCCTGCTCGCCGTTGCCCACCATGGCCCGCAGCAGCAGGGGATCCAGCTTCTGCACGTCGGGATTGGCCGGCAACTGCGAGGCCAACTGCACCAGGATGATGCTGCGCAGGTCCGGCCGCTTGCGCATCAGGTCCAGAAGGATGGCGATGGAGCGCTCGTTGGCCGCCTTGTCCTTGGTTTGCTCATACTGGGTCTTGGCGATCCGATACTCCAGCATGCGCAGGGCGGCCTCGGCCCCTTCGAGGGCGGCCTTCTCGCTGCCCGGGATGTTGCGGGCCTGCCATTCACCCAGCTCGGTCGCGGCGCTGCCGGCCTCGGTGAGCTTCTTCTCCAGCAGATCGCAGAGGACGCGGAAGTACTTGGCCTCGTAGATCGAGCCCCATTCCTTGGCAGTGTCGGCCCCGCCGATCACCTTGTCAAACCAGGTCCGGGCATCGGCATACTCGTTGCGCGCCATGTACAGCTTGCCGATGCGCGTGCGCACGGCGTTCTGCACGCCGCTCTCGGGGTTGTCGTATTCCTTGAGGGCACTGATGGCCGGCTGCGTGACATTGTCGATCTCCGCCTTGGCCGACGCATCCAAACACAAGGCGATCGTGTAGTCGTTGAACGCCTTGTTGTAGAGGGCCAGGCCGTTGAGTTCCATGATCCTGTCGACCTGGGCCAAGCGCGGATCCTGTGGGTCGTTGACCCTGTTGGCCAGTAGCTCGGCCTCGATCTTCGCGCGATCGGCGGCCTTGGCGTACACGCGCGAGACGGCCTCGGCCACCGGGCGCAGGCGGGCCATGATGGCCTCGTTGCGCTCGCGGCCCCAGTATTCCAGGGTGTTCAGGTCGCGGGCCGTGCCGTTGATCAGCAGCAGGGTGCCCAGCTCCATGATCTTGCGCGAGTCGGTCATCTTCTCCAGCACGCGGTCGATGCCGGCCACCACGTTGTTGACCAGTTCCTGGCGCTTGGCGGTTGATAGATTGGTCCGGGTGTCGGTCAGCCGCCGCAGCGATGAGAACGTCTTGTAGAGCGGCTGGTTGTCGGCCGGGATGGCGTAGCGCTTGAAGGCATGGTCCAGGAGGCTGTCCATGTCCCGCTCACCCAGGGCATACAGCAGTCGCTCATGGTCCTGGAGCATTTCCGCCAGGGTCTGGGCCTTGGCCGGGGCCGCCGCGGGGGGGCCTCCCCCGGCTACGGCCGCCGGTCGGCGGCTTTGGGCCAGGGACACGCCGGCCAGCATCAGGACACACACCAGAATCAGCACGCTATGTTGAAAACGTGACATGGGCATCATGCTACACCCCGCAATGCGCCAAGGCCACCACGGCCGCGGCGCCGCCACCCCCATGAGCTTAACGTCGAGGGACCGGTTTTCTTAGATCGCCGGAAAAATCCACCCGGCCGCCACCCCTGGGGGGCCGGCCGGGCGGCGGGCAAGCGTCAATGCGCATTGCCGAAGGCGATCTTGGGCAGTTCGGCGCGGATGGCCGAGCCATAGACGCGCACCAGCGTCTGGTACTTCACGAACTTGCCCGGGAAGATGATGACCTGGATGTCCTCGGGCTTTTTGCCCTGGCCTTTGAGGCTGTCGCCCAGGGCCTTGAGGGTGCTAAAGAGCCGGTCCTCATCGCTGATGGCCGGGGAGTTGCCGACATAGGCGAACATCTGGTCGCTGTTGCCTTGCACGCGGATTTCGATGCGGGCCGGCCCGCCGCCGGGATCCACGGTGGCCGCCTTGCCCACCGGGGGCATGTTGGCCTGCAGGTAATGGGTGGCTCCGGCGAAGGTGCCGGTGAGCATCAAAAAGATCAGGATCACCATCACGACGTCCACCAGGGGCGTCATGTTGGGTCCGGCGTCATAGTGCACTTTCTGAGCGCTTGCGAGTCTCACGGCAGTTCCTTTCGCCCGCTAGGGCTTGCGGGCCTCGAACTGGTATTCCTTGAGATTGGCCTGCGAGCAGGCCACCAGGACCGGCTCGATGAACCGGTAGTCAATATCAAGGTTGGCGCGGATCACGGCCTTAAAGTCCTTGTTCGCGCCGCGGGCCTTTCTCAGCAGGGGGATCAGCCTGGTGGGATCCAGGTTCTCCATCTGCGAAGTTTCGGGGTTCTTGACGAAGACCAGCACGGCCTCGCCGGCCCGCTCGACGTTGAGCACGATGGTGTTGCCCGGGTCGTTGAGCTTCTTGCCGACCTTGGAGTCCGGCAGGTTAATGTTCTGGCGGACGCCCATGTCCACGCCGATGCGCGCCACCAGCATGTAGAAGATGATCAGACACATCACGATGTCGATCAGCGGCGTGACGTTAACGTTCCCCTCTTTCATGTCGGGCATGCGATGTTTTTTCATGGCGGCCTCCGGGTAGGGCGGCGCCGAACTCCGGGTCGCGGATCAACAGCGCAAGAGCGGAATGTCAAATCCCGAGCTTGCGGCCGCGGCCCGATCAGCGCCTGCTGACCGGTTCGCAGTCCACGTCATCCCTGGGCCGGCACCACCGGCGGGGCGGGCATCGGGGCCTTGCGCACGGCCGGGGCGGCCGGGTGCATGCCCGGACGCGGCGCGGCGGCGGCGGCCGGCTTGGCCTCGGCGGGCTTGATCATCAGCAGCAGTTCTTCGGCCTGCAGGGCGCCCTGCACCGTCAGGCGGTCCACCATGGTGCGCAGCACACCAAAGCACGCCAGACACGGAATGGCCAGCAACAGGCCCAGCATCGTGTGACACAGCGCCTGGGAAATACCGCCCGAGAGCACCGCGGGGTCGGCCTGACCTTTGGTTTCACTCATGGCTTGGAATGACTCGATCATGCCCAGCACCGTGCCCAGCAGGCCCAGCAGCGGGCCGAGGTTGCCGATGATGTTCAGATACTCGATCTTGCGGAACTGCTCGGCGGTCTGTTCGCCGATGGCCGTCTCCATGGCTTCCTTCATGGCGCTGAAGCTGGGGGCGCGCTTCAGGGCCGGGTTCAGCGAGCGGCTGACAAAACTGGGATCGCTCTCGGTGAACTCGATGAGTTCCTTGAACTGCCGCTGGCTGATCAGCTCGCGGATGTGGCCGATGCTGCCCTCGGGCATCATCACCGAGCGGCGCACCTTGATGAAGCCCTGGATGATCAGCGTCATGCCGATCACCGAGCAGAGCATGATGATGACGAACACGAAGTCGATGTTCTTCAAGACGATGGCAAAGGGATTGGACCTGTGGCGCGGCGCGGCGGCCTCGCCTTCGCCGGCCGCCTGGGCCCACAAGTCGGGCACGGCGATGGCGCCAATCACAGCCACCAGAAGAACGGCATACAACAGCAAACGACCCTTGGACAACGACCGCATGGGAGTTCCTCTTCTCCACTTCAGGGAGATATTGGAAAAACCACTCTCCGAGAGACGCATGGGCTGGAGCCGATCTCACTGCCTCAATGGTCCTCGCCAGAGCAGGGCTGTTGCGGGAAATCGAAGCGCCCTTGCCGACGGCCGGAAGCTTGGTCACTGTCACCGCCGGGGGGCAACTGCGTTCCCTTGGCAAGGCCCTGGATGTAGTACGGTGGACGCCGCCCGCCGGTCGATCCGGTCGGGGGCGCTGGCTTCACTTCTTGCCCAGATCCTCCTGCGAGACGTAGCGGAAAACCCCGCCATTCTCGGCGGCAATGCGCTTGAGCACCTTCTCATACTCATCGCCGCGATCCAGGTAGGCGATGGTGTTGATCTTCACTTTCTTGTCTTTATTGCGGTCGGTGATGAACTTCACCACCGCTTCGTTGTCCGGGAAATCGCCGTCGGTCAGCAGATAGATGAGCTGCGGCTTTTGCTTGAAAGCCAGTTCCAACGCCGGAATGGGGTCGGTCTGGCCGTGGGCGCTGGTGTCCTCCAGGAACTTGTTGACCTTGGCCTTGTTCTCGGCGCTGACCGGCATGAGCTTGACGTCGCTGGCCGCCCGGGCCACATCCTGAAAGAAGACGACGTTGAAGAACTGCGTGGGCCGCAGCCTGTCGATGGACTTGCGGATCTCGCTGCGCAGGTCGTCGAACTTGGTTACCATGGAGCCCGAGGCGTCGCAGACATAGCAGAGCAGCCGGGCATTGCCGCCCACGCCCATGAAATTGCTCTTGGGGCCGATGCCCTGGCCGCCGCCGGGTACGCCATAGGGCGCCAGCGGACCCGAGCCATCACCGTCGCCGCTGCCCAGCCCGGCGCCTTTGCCGAACGTGGCCGCCCGGCCTATTCCCGCGCCGGCGGTGCCGATCACGCCCTCGCTGGAGGAATCCTCGCCGCCGCCGCCCATCAGGGCGGGCGTCAGGTTCTGGCTGGGCTTATCCGACCAGCCGCTGGCATCGGGGGGCACATCGACAATCTTGTTCTGGGCCGCATCACGGGTGGCGTCCCCACCCAGACCCGGGTGCGGAATGCCGCCTTCGGGACCATCCTGGAAACCGGCCTCGGGGATCACCACCTGTTCCGAAATGGCGGGCTTGACCACCTTTTCGTAAACCGTCTTCACCGTGTAGTAACCCACAACGATGATGGTCACATGCAGCAGCAGCGAGGTCAGGAAGGGCATCACTTCCTGCACGAACGGATGCTGCCAGATGCTGATGGCCACGACCTGCTCATCGCCGGGAAGCGCCTGCATGGCGCCGGCCGCCAGCGGAGCCGAAGGCTGGGCCGGTCCCGGAGGCTTGGCGGCAACTGAGGGGGGTCGCGGTACGTTGGGGGATGGGGTAGCCATGATGTCAATCTCCAGGGCGGTGAAGCGCCGGGGCCAACTGACGTCCGCAGCCCTGCGCTTGCATTATTACCAGATTCTCCAGTTCTTTACCAGTGCCTGACGCGCGGGGTTCAATCGGGCGTTTTTGGACCATCGCGGCCTTGCAGGTCGCTGTCTTTGACGAAGCGGAAAATACCGCCATTTTCCTGGGCGATGGTGCGCAAAACCCGCTCGTAGCTGTCGCCGGGCGTCACAAACGCCACGGTATTGATAATCACCTTGCGCGTATTGTGTTTGCGGATGAAGTCCAAAACCGCCTGATTGTCAGGAAAATCACCGTCGGTCAGCAGCCAGATCATGCGAGGCTGCTGGCGGAAGGCCATCTCCAGTGCCGGAATCGGGTTGGTTTCGCCCGCCGGGGCCACATCCTCCAAAAACCGGCCGGTTTTGGCCCGGTTCTGCCCGGTGTTGATCAGCAGGCGAGCTGGACTGGCGGCCATGGCCTGTTCACCTCGGAAGAACATGACATTGAATGACTGGCTGGGGCGCAGGCCACCCAGGGCCCGGCGGATTTCGCCGCGCAAATCGTCGAAACGCGTCACCATCGAGCCGGAGGCATCGCAGACATAGATGACGGTCTGCGGCGGCTGGCCAGGGGCGCCGGGGGGCGCGTCGGGACGATCGAAAATGCTGTGCATGCGCGGCCGGCCACCCAAGTCCGGCTGCGGACCAAAGAGTGCGGGCCTGCCGTCATTTTCGTCAGATGAAGTGAGACTGTGGCGCATCCTGCCGCTGCGAACACTGGCGGCATGGTCCACCGGCAGGCCAATCACCTGTTGCTGCTCGTCGGCTGTCAGGCCTGCGAGCATGCGGCCGGTCAGGGCGCTGCCAGGCTTTTGCGACCAGCCGGCACTTTCCGGGTCCACGTCACGGATGAGGTTCTGCATGGCTTGGCGGCCGTTGTCGCTGATGCCCGGATCGGGCACGCCGCCGTGCTTGCCGTTTTCGCCGATCAGGTCGATGGAGACGTCGTCCGGGATGACCGTAACCACCATGGCACTATGCACGGCAACGATGGCCTTGTAGGTTGCCAGGCCCAGCAGAATGAAGCCCAGGTGCAGCGAAAGGGACGTGAGCCAAGGCAGCACCTCCTGTACGAATCGGCCGGGAAGCGCGGGGATCTCGGTGCCTGTGGGCACCGCCGTTGAGTGGCGAGGGACCATGGTGTTGCTCCTTTCATAAGGAACAACGTCGCGGCCGGCCGTTTCTTAGAGAGCGATTTTTCGCGGCTCAGAAGAACTCGCGGCAGTAGGGTGCCGGGCCCTCGCGCAGGCAGCGCAGCACGCTTGCGGCGGCCGGATCGGCGACCTTCAGCAGCCCCAGCGCGCAGGCCGTCAGCGGACACAGATCGCCCGTGGCGATGGCCGCCCAGGTCTTGTCAGAACACTCGAGCTGCGCCGTTTGCTCGGTGGGGCCAGCCACACACCGGCCGCCGTCAAATTCCAGGCGCAAACGCGAGGTGGGGCCTTCGGTTTCGTGGATGGCGATGTTGACGGCGCCGCGAGAATCGGACGGCAGTTTCAGCGCCTGCAGGAAGCGCACGTGGTCCAAGATCCGCACCTGCATGCGCGTGTAACAGCGCGCGGCGGCGGTGGGGTGCTCCACGATACGATGCGGAATCTGCGGCTCGCGCAAGAGCCGGTTCAGCGGCAGATCGGCCGGCAGATGCAGAATCGCTTCCAGGTATTGGTCGCGCAGGCTGGCCAGGAAATGGAGGATGCGCTGCAGGGCGTCCATCGAGTCATAAAAAAGCTCATCGACAACGATGTTGTCCTTGCCGTTCTCGCGCTGGTCGGTGAAACGGAACCAGCCATGCGCTGCCGGATCGCCGGCGGGGCGGTCCACGATGACAAAGCCATCCGGCCAGGAGCGCATGTAGGCGTCCCAGGGCAACGGCCGCTCGATGTCGCACTGGCCTGCCTGGGCGATGCGCTGGCGACAGTCGGCCAGCGCCGGCAGATCGGCCGGCTCGTAATAGCGCAGACCCTCGGCCGGGCCGGCGGGCAAAAGCGTCAGGGGGATGCGCCATTCACAGCGGCGTTCGACCAGGCCATAGCCAAAATGCTCGTAGTAGGAAGCGCGGAAGGGCATCAGGGCGCTGAGCACGTCGCCGCGCTGGCGGGCGTGCTGCAGCAGATAGCGCATGATGACCGAGGCGGCGCCGCCGCCGTTGTCAGCTCCGGTGGAACAGGATCCGCGGCGCCGATGGGTCTTGATGGCCCCGACCCAGGCCACGCCCTGGCAGGGAAGGGCGGCGCTGCCCACCCACATGCGATAGGCATAGCTGGTGGCGGTGGCCACGGGCTGGCCATTTTCCTCGGCCAGCAGGTATTGCGAGGGCACGCAGCGGTCATTCTCTGTCAAGCTGCTGATGAAGCTCGGCAGTTCCTTGTCGCCGGTGCCATAGCAGCGCAGGCGCGTACGGGCGACCAGGTCCAATTCGTCGCGATTCGCCCAGCGTAAATGAAGGGCCATGGCCATCTTGTTAACCGATGGCTCTGGCCGGGGCAAACAGCCAAGGGGCTATCCACAAAGCCCTGCCACAATGGCAACTGCTTCCAGAGCGGCCGGAGCCCTCCTGCCAGCCTGACAGCCGGTAGCATTGGACGATGATCGCTCGGTGGTTTCCGTCGGCTTCGCAAGTGGCTGTCATAAAATGACTTGCGATAAGTTGAGTTTGCCGGCCACAACCGGCACCGGCTTTGTTTAAGGACCCCTTCACGGGACGGGGTGTGGGTGTATGCCCGCAGCCCTCCGTCTACAGGTTTCACTGGCCATAAAACGGTTTCGCGAAAGGAGACCCACTATGCCGGCCAAGATGCTGGCCTTCGACATCGAAGCGCGTGAGGCTTTGCTCAGGGGCGTCAGCAAGCTGGCCCGGGCCGTCAAGGCGACCCTGGGGCCGCGCGGGCGCAATGCCGTCATCGACAAGGGCTGGGGCGTGCCCACCATCACCAAGGACGGCGTGACGGTGGCCGAGGAAATCGACCTCCAGGATAAGTTTGAGAATATGGGCGCTCGCTTGGTGCGCGAAGCGGCCACCAAGACCAGTGATGTGGCCGGAGACGGCACGACCACGGCCACCGTGCTGGCCGAGGCCATCGTCACCGAAGGCTATAAAAACCTGGCGGCCGGGGCCGACGCCATGGCCCTGGCTCGCGGCATCCGCCGCGCGGTGGCGGCCGTGGTTGAGGACATCAGGAAGCAGTCCAAGCCCATCAAGGGCCGCGAGGACATTGAGAACGTGGCCACCATCTCGGCCAATAACGATCGCGAGATCGGCAAGATCATGGCCGACGCCTTCGAGAAAGTCGGCAAGGACGGCGTGATCACCGTCGAGGAAGGCAAGGGCCTGGAGACCTACGTGGACGTGGTGGAGGGGATGCAATTCGACCGCGGGCTGCTGTCGCCCAATTTCATCACCAATCAGGATGAGATGATCGCGGAGCTGGAGAAGCCGCTGGTTCTGGTCTACGAAGACAAGATCAGCGCCGCCACCAAGCTGATTCCTCTGCTGGAGAAGATTCAGAAGGTCAAGAAGCCGCTGCTCCTCATTGCCGAGGACGTTGAAGGCGAGGCGCTGGCGACGCTGGTGGTCAACAAGCTGCGCGGCATCCTGAACGTGGCGGCCGTCAAGGCTCCGGGCTATGGCGATCGTCGCAAGGCCATGCTGGAGGACCTTGCCATCCTGACCGGCGGCCAGGCCATCATGAAGGACCTGGGTATCGAGCTGGACAAGATCGAATTGGCGCAACTGGGCCAGGCCAAGCTGGTGCGCATCGACAACGATAACACCACCGTCATCGAAGGCGCCGGGTCGAGCGCTGACATCCAGGCCCGCATTGCCCAGATCCGCAAGGAAATCGAGATCACGACCAGCGACTATGATCGCGAGAAGCTCCAGGAGCGCCTGGCGAAGCTGGCCGGCGGCGTCGCCCAGATCAACGTGGGCGCAGCCACCGAGGCCGAGCTGAAGGAAAAGAAGGCGCGCATCGAGGATGCCCTGCACGCGACCCGCGCGGCCGTGGAAGAAGGCGTGGTGGCCGGCGGCGGCGTGGCGATGCTGCGGGCCATGCGGGCGGTCGACGGCAAGGGTATCGAAGGTGACGAGGCGGCCGGGGCCAAGATCGTGCGCCAGGCGTTGATGCAGCCGTTGAAGACCATCGCCGAGAATGCCGGCACCAGCGGCAGCGTGGTGGTCCGCAAGGTGTTGGACGCCCGCGACAACAGCGGCTGGAACGCCCTGACGGGCGAATATGTGGACGTGGTCAAGGCCGGCGTCATTACCCCGACCAAGGTGGAGCGCACGGCGCTGCAGAATGCGGCCGAGGTGGCGGTACTGCTGCTGACCACCGACTGCATCGTGGCCGAAAAGCCCAAGAAGAAGGAAGCGGCCGGCCCCGGCGGCGGCAACGGCGGCATGGACGACATGGGCGGGATGGATGACATGATGTAGGCCAACGCGGCGGCGGCGGGTGGGCGTACCCGCCCACTGACAGGTTAAAGGTTAGCAGCAGCGGGCGAGGCGCCCGTGCGACGAATACGAGGAACAAAAGACCATGACTCTCAAACCCCTTTCGGATCGCGTGATCGTCAGACAGTCCGAGGCCGAGGAAAAAACGGCCAGTGGCATCGTGCTGCCGGACACGGCCAAGGAAAAGCCCACCAAGGGCAAGGTCATTGCCGTGGGCCCGGGCAAGACCGATGACAACGGCGTGCGCCATCCCCTGAACGTCAAGGCCGGCGACACGGTCGTCTATGGCAAATACTCGGGGACCGACGTGGAAGTGGATGGCCAGAAGTTCGTCATCCTCCGCGAGTCGGACCTGCTGGGCGTGCTGGAATAACAAGCAACCGGCGAATGCCTGTCAGCGGGCGGACCTTGAGCGGTCCGTGCGAAGGCTGCGGCGGCTGGTGACATCAGAAAGATTAACTGGAGCTGATCCATGGCTACGAAACAAATGAAGTTCGGCGTCGATGCGCGTGCGGAAATCGGCAACGGCCTGTCGCAGCTTTCCCGCGCCGTCAAGGCGACCCTGGGCCCGCGCGGGCGCAACATCGTGCTGCAAAAGTCGTGGGGCAGCCCGCGCATCACCAAGGATGGCGTGACGGTCTCCAAGGAGATCGAGCTGCCCCAGCCCTTCGAGAACATGGGCGCCAAGCTCATCAATATGGTGGCCTCCAAGACCGGCGACGTGGCCGGCGACGGAACCACCACCGCCGTGGTGTTGGCCGAAGCGCTCTACAGCGAAGGGTTGAAATACATCGCCAGCGGGGCCAATCCCGTGCACGTGCAGCGCGGCATCACGCGGGCCGCCGAAGTGGCCGCCGAGGCCATCACCGCTCAGTCCAAGAAGGTCAAAGGCCGCGAGGATTACAAGCGCGTGGCCACCATCAGCGCCAACGGTGATCAGCGGATCGGCGACCTGCTGGCCGACGCCATGGAGAAGGTCGGCAAGGAAGGCGTCATCACCGTCGACGAAGGCAAAGGCACGGACTCGGTGCTGGAGTACACCGAGGGCATGCAGTTCGACAAGGGTTACCTGTCGCCCTATTTCATGACCAATCCGCAGACGCTGGAAGCCGTGCTCGAGGACGCCTACATCCTCATCCACGAAAAGAAGATCAGCAACCTGGCCGAGCTGCTGCCGTTGTTGAACAAGATCGTGACCGGCGGCAAGCCGCTTTTGATCATCGCCGAGGACGTGGAAAGCGAGGCCCTGGCCGCCCTGGTGGTTAATCGCCTGCGCGGCGTGCTGAACATCTGCGCGGTGAAGGCCCCGGGCTTTGGCGACCGGCGCAAGGCCATGATGGGCGACATCGCCGTGGTCACCGGCGGCAAGTTCATCAGCGAGGACCTGGGCCTGAAGCTGGAGAACGTGGAACTGAGCGACCTGGGCCAGGCCAAGCGCATCGTGGTGGACAAGGACAAGACCCTGCTGGTCGAAGGCGCCGGCAGCAGGAAGGAAATCCAGGGGCGCTGCGACCAGATTCGCGCCCAGATCGAAAAGACCACCAGCGACTATGACCGCGAGAAGCTCCAGGAGCGTCTGGCCAAGCTGACCGGCGGCGTGGCCGTCATCAAGGCCGGCGCGGCCACCGAAACCGAGATGAAGGAACGCAAGGACCTGATCGACGACGCCCTGCACGCCACCAAGGCGGCGGCCGAGGAAGGCATCGTGCCCGGCGGCGGCGTGGCGTTCCTGCGGGCCATCGAGGCCGTGGAAAGCGCCAAGGGGAAGGCCCGCGGCGACGAGAAGGCCGGCTTCGACATCGTGGCCGAGGCTTTGCGCTGGCCCGCCCGTCAGATCGCCGACAACGCCGGCGAGGATGGCCAGGTGGTCGTGGCCGAGATCCTGGAAAACCGCAACCTCGCCTGGGGCTATGACGCCTCCAAGGGCGAGTTCGTGGACATGCTCAAGGTCGGCATCATCGACCCGACCAAGGTGGCGCGGACGGCTTTGCTGAACGCGGCCTCGGCCATCGGGCTGGCGTTGACCACGGACGTCCTGGTGACCGAACTGAAGGAGAAGAAGGGCCAGGCGGTGGATCCGGTGGCCGGCGCCGTGGCGTAGGCCTGAATCAAGCGGCGGACCATGAAGCCAGAAGGACCGGGTGCGGTTCTTCTGGCTTCTGGCTATGATGGGCTGACAGACTGGCTCAGGAATAGCGGGACGAACATGGCCATCGTTATGCAAAACCTGAAGACATCAACCTTGCAGGACATCTTGTGCAAGGGTTTGTCGCTCAAGGACCCGGTGTTCCATTTGCGACGCGTCGGGCGACGGATCAGCGGGTCCATTGTTTCCTCCGCATTTGAGGGCAAGTCCGACAGCGAGCGGCAGGCGATGATCTGGGATGCCCTGGACCGTGAACTGGGCGCCGATTCAGTACGACTGGTCGGTATGCTTCTGGCTTATACGGCCGACGAATGGGACGCCGACGCCCAGGCCGCGCGACTTGCCTCCAGAAAAACAGCGTGACCGGGGTGATGCATGCCCGCAGCCAAGCGCGACTACTATGAGGTCCTGGGTGTGGCCAAGACGGCCGACGCCGAGGAGGTCAAGCGCGCCTATCGCAAGCTGGCCATGAAATATCACCCCGACCGCGCCGACGGCGACAAGGCGGCGGCCGAGGCCAAGTTCAAGGAGTGCGCCGAAGCCTACGAAGTCCTAGGCGATGCCGACAAGCGCCGCCGCTATGACCAGTTTGGCCATGCGGGCGTTCATGGCCACCACGACTTCTCGCACATGGATGTGTCGGACATCTTCTCGATGTTCGACGACATTTTCGGCGGCCTGGGCGGGCTGGGCGGCTTTGGCGGGCGCCGCGGGCGGGCACGCGACCAGCGCGGCTTCGATCTGGAAACGCAGGTGGAACTGACTCTGCAGGAAGTCGCCACCGGTGCCGAGAAAACCATCGAGTTCGAGAAGCAGGACCTCTGCGAAAAATGCAAAGGCAGCGGCGCCAAGCCCGGCAGCACCCCTTCGCCCTGTCCGCAATGCGGCGGCCAGGGCCGCGTCGCGCAGCAGGGCTTCGGCGGCATGTTCCGCATGGTGACCGCCTGCCCCAACTGCCGGGGTCGCGGCCAGGTCATCCGCGAACATTGTCCCTCGTGCGGCGGGAGCGGCCGGCAAATGCGCAAACGCGTGGTCAAGGTGCAAATCCCGGCCGGCATCCACGAAGGCCAGGCCGTCCGCTTGGCCGGCGAGGGCGAACCGGGCGAGGGCGGCGGTGCCTGTGGCGACCTGCACTGTTACGTGGCCATCAAGCCGCATCCGCTGTTCAGCCGGCACAACAACGACATCGTCTGCCAGATTCCGATTTCCTTCACGCAGGCCGCCCTGGGGGCCAAGATCGAGGTTCCCACGCTCCAGGGACGACACGAACTGGAAATCCCCGCCGGCACCCAGCACGGCGAGGTCTTCAAGCTGCGCGGCCGCGGGCTGCCCGATCTGCGCTCGCGGCGCACCGGCGACGAACTGGTGCAGATTGTGGTGGAGATTCCGCGTAAACTTACCGAGAAGCAGCGTCAACTGCTGCGCGAATTCTCCGGCACGGAAGATGCAGCCGTCATGCCCGGCCGGCGCGGGTTTATGGAAAAGCTGCGGCAGATGTTTACAGGCGAGCAGCAGTAAAGCACGGAAAATGGATGAGGTGCCATGAGCCAGAACGATCGCGATCTTGAAAACGGCGGCCAGGCCGATACCGACCCCGTGGCCACGCTGGAAGCAGACCTCAAGAAGCTCCAGGAGGAGCGAGAGACGCTGTTCCAGCAGTTGGCCCGCGTGCAGGCTGACTTTCGCAACGCCCGTCAGCGCCTGGAAAGCGAGAAGCAGTCCCAGATTCAGTACGCCAACGGGACGCTGATCAAGGCCCTGTTGCCCACGATCGATAATTTTGAGCGAGCCCTGGAGGTCGACGCCGCCCAGAGCGATGCGGCCTCGCTGCTCAAGGGCATGCAGATCGTGCATGACCAGCTCATCGAGGTGCTGCGGGCCCAGAACGTGCAGGTGATTGCCCCCGAGCAGGGCACGCCGTTCGACCCCAACCATCACGAGGCCCTGATGCAGCAGCCGGGCGCAAGCACCCCCGAGCCCGTGGTGGTCAAGCTGCTGCAAAAAGGCTACATGCTCCACGATCGCGTGCTGCGCCCGGCGCAGGTGGTGGTCAGCAAGGCCGCCGAATAGTGGGGAGAGTTGATAGTTGGTCGTTGGTAGTTCAAAAGCAGCAAAATGCCGACCTACGAATACAAGTGCGACGCCTGCGGCCAGGTGTTTGAGAAGTTTCAGTCGATCACCGCCGCCCCTTTGCGCAAGTGCCTGCACTGCGGACGCAGCGGCGTGCGCCGCCTCATCGGCACTGGCGCCGGGCTGATCTTCAAGGGCAGCGGCTTTTACATCACCGACTATCGCTCCGACAGCTATAAATCGGCCGCCAAGAGCGACGGCGCCCCCAAGACCGACACCGCCAAATCCAACGGCGCCAAGTCCGAAAGCTCGGCCAAGTCCGATACCAGCAGCAGCGCCAAGCCGGCCGCCAGCACACCGCCGGCCGCCAAAAAGAAGTAGCCGCAGCGCTGCCGAAGGGGATATGATGGTTTGCCCCATCTGCAAGAAACCGGTTGACCAGCAGGGCGAAAACGCCCGCTTCTATCCGTTCTGCTCCGATCGCTGCAAGCTGGTGGACCTGGGCCGCTGGCTGCGCGGGACCTACCAGGTTCCGGCCGCCGACACCAACGACGATCAAGCCCCCAACCCGCCCAAGCAAGACGATGCCCAATAAGCATTGGCCCGGCGATGCTGAGCTTACAACGCTTTGCCGGCAGCAAGGACTCCCCGGGCCGCGGCGACACCGCCGATGTGTCCGGTGGACCAGGCCCACTGGAAATTGAAGCCGCCGATTCGGCCGTCGCAATCCAGCATCTCGCCGACCAGGTGCAGACCCGCCGCCCGGCGCGACTCCATCGTGCGGTAGTTGATCTCGCCCAGCGGCACGCCCCCGGCCGTCACCTCGGCATGGTTCCAGCCACGATCCTGCAGCACCGGCAGCGGCAACTCCGCCAGGGCGTGTGCCAACTGACGGCGCAGCGGCCGCGAAAGCTGCGCCAGTGTGACCGTACTCGGGATTCCCGCAAAAGCGGCAACTGCCTGCGCCAGTCGCGCCGGCAGGCGCCGCGCCACTTCCGACAGAACCGTGCTCCGCGGCCGCTGGTCGGCCGCGCGAACCAGTTCATGCTCCATGTGCTCAAAGGGCAGTCCCACCAGGTTGGCGCGCAGCTCGGTGTTGGCTCCGCTGTTGCGGGCTGCGATCCAGTGGCGGCTGGCATCCAGCACCACCGGCCCACTGACGCCAAAGTGTGTCCAGAGCAGGCTTCCACTGCGGCGGTCCACCGGCCGGCCGTCGGCAACCGTGGACAGCTCCACCTCGCACGACAGGCCCGACAGCCGCGTGTGAAAGAAGCCCGCGTCCAGCACCAGCGGCACCAGGGCCGGCCAGGTCGGTGTCACCGTGTGGCCAAGCGCCTTGACGATCTGCCAGCCTTGGCCGTCGCTGCCGGTCTTGGGCAGCGATTGGCCGCCGGTGGCCATGACGACCTTGGCGGCCAAAAACGTCCCGGCGGTGGTGGAAAGAGTCCACAGACCATCGCCGCTTTCCAGCGACAGCACCCGCGCCAAGGTATGAACGGTTACGCCCAGTTGGCCGCAGCGGCCCAGCAGCGCCCGCAGCACCGTCTGCGCGCTGTCGTCGTCCGGAAACAGCTTGCCGGTGGGCTCGGTCTTGAGCCGCACGCCCAGCGAGTCGAACCACGCGATGGCCGCCTCATGGTCAAAGCGGGCCAGGATGTTGCGGACGATATTCCGCGGGCCGTTGAAGTCGTCGGGTGTGACGCGCTGATGGGTGACATTGCAGCGGCCGCCCCCGGAGACCCGTATCTTCGCACCCAGTCGCTCCGCGCCGTCCAGGACCAGCACGGCGGCGTTCGAGCCGGCAGCGCGCAGCTCCTGGGCGGCGAAGATGGCCGCGGCCAATCCGGCCGCTCCGCCGCCAACGATCGCAATGCTGCAGCGCCTGTTCACTTCATTCCGAACATCTGCTGCTTGAGGTCCAGGTAGTACAGGTAATCGTTCTCATGGACGTTGGGCGGGCAGCGGTGATCGCAGAAGGGGATATAGCCGCCGCGCTCGACCCACGGCACCAGCGATTCCATGTATTTCTTGATTTCGGGCCGGCCCTTGCCCATCTCGATCTTGTCAAAGCCGCCCATGATGCGCAGGTCCTTGCCATATTCCTTGAGCAGCTCGCCGGGATGGCAGCAGCTTTGCACCTCGAAGGGAAACAGGCAGTTGATCCCCGCCTCCAGGAAATAGGGCAGCAGGGGCCTGACGTCGCCGTCGCAGTCGGTGTACCACAGGTCGATGCCGTGCCGGTGCAGCTTATCGCCGATGCGCTTGTAGCGCGGTGCCACCACCTTGCGGAAGAAATCCAGCGACACGATGGGCCCGTGGTTGAAGCAGATGTCTTCCCAGCCGCTGGCGTAATCAAAATCGATCTGGCCCAGCACCTGGTCCAGGAACTTTTCAACCAGTTGGCAGCATGTCTCGACCATGTCCTCGACCATCTCCGGGTGGTCATAGGTGGCAAAGGCCAGGCCCTCGAAGGTCAGCAGGTCGCGCACCTTGCCGATCATCGAGCCGCAGTTCACGCCCAGCGGATAGGTGCGCGTGGGCGGGTGCTGCTTCTTGAGGGCCGCCACGTCGACCTTGCGGGCCGGGTCGTCCAGGCGAAAGCGCTCGGCCTTGACCTTTTTCCAGTCTTCGGGAGTCTTGATCGAGGACTCGATGAAGTGGGGGATGGTGCTGTGGCCGTCGTTGGGCACCTCAGCCAGCAGGCCTTCTCCGTTGATGATGATCCTGGAGTGGCCGCGATCTTCGACGACCTTCTGCTCAAAACAAGGACTGAGCCAGACGTTGCCTGACACCACGCAGATGGGGTCGAAGTTGAAGAAGATATTGGCCTGCTCCTCGGTGCGGATGCCGTTGTCGCGCAGGATGGACCACTGCTGGTAATTCTCCGCCCAATAGCCGAACTCCATGTTGAAAGAGCGGTCCACGGGCTTGTAATGCATCTGGTTGTTGAATCGCTGGCGGTCGGTCATGGTGCCCGGCCAGCGGGGACGACAGGGGGTGATGGTCATGGCACTCCTTGCAAAAGTGGGGGATGATAATCGCCAGCCGTAAGTGAAACAAACCCGCCCGTGTGACACCGTCGCCCCGGCGGTGCTGGTCCCAGCCGAGTGGCACCGTCGCCCCCGGCGGTGCTGATCCCAGCCGAGGGCGGCTGGGCTACATACCCATGGCAGGGCGAGGCGTGGCACGCGGGTTTGCGTTCGTGTTCCGTGCGTTTGCGTTATCTATTTCCTCTTTTTCGGGGATGAGAACCATGATTGGGAAGATCATTCGGCGGAATCGGAGCCTGGTTCCGGCGGCGGCGATGGCGGGAGTGGGAATCAGGCCGGGGAAAGATGCGGCCTGATTCATCATTCAGCATTTTGACCTGTGCATTTGCTTCTTTGGCCGGCCCATCACAGGAATCGTTTCGGTTAATCCACCTGCTTGCATCTGTTTGCCCGCATGCGGATAATCCTCGGTATTGGATTCGACCGGCATAGACCCCCGCGCCAATTTCGGCGCCGGCTGTGACTGCCAGGCGCGATTGTTTGATGCCGTCAAACTGATCGGTCCGCTCATCAATGCTGGTGGTGACGGTGCCGGAGAAGTAAGCGCGACCCCCCGGAGCGTTTCCGGGGTGTTAGGCGGATCCATATAATTACTGTTGGGCATCACGGACAGTCTCGGGAGAATCCTTGTGGATAAGAGGAAGACATTCCGTATGACAATGGCTGGGATTCTGATCGTAACAGTTTTTGCTATAGGTCTATTCATGCTGCAGGGGTGCGGGTATAGCGGAGAGATGGTTGCACTAGCCAGTCGAGATGCAGATGTGAGTCAGTTCTTCGGTCTCCCGGACAAACCCATAACTTTTCGCAAAGAAATTCTGCTTCCGGTATCGAGCGGAAAAAATCTAAATCAAGGCGAAGACTTCATTGAAGTTTGGCGTGATAATACCAAGGCAGGATGGGTGTATTATTTTATTAAGGCGCCCCTGATTCGTAGAATTGGCTATCAACGCGACGGCGAATCTTTCGTTGAGTCGCCGGGACAAATGGTCGATCTTCAGACGGTCGACACATCGAGGGGCAAGACTACCATTTTCGATGGAAAGGAAGTCAAATGACTCACGAAGATGCCCAACAAGGCGGTCAACCGGGGAAGGCCGAAGGGGTCAGGAGTCATACTGACGGTCCAAGTCCGAAGGGGTCTGGAGCGTAGCCGCTTGTTGAGCCCCGCTGCTTCGCGAATCCTTAGTGTCTTCGAGGCTTCGCGAACTCTGGCGCATTCAGTCGCGGCGCTGGTTGTCCCGCTACCGCCAGCACGCACTGGGCGCTGGGCTGTTGCTCGGTCAGCGTCACTTCCTGGCCCTCTATTTCATAGCGCCCGAAAAATCCGCGAAAGCTCGCGATGCCGTCGGCGTCCGTCATCGCCGTGAGATGGGTGCGCCAGTCATTCAGTAAGAGTTGGTCCAGGCGCTGTCCGGCCGGCAGGCTGTTCCAATGGCCGTCCACCAAGGCTGCGCTGGGTCCCAACCAGTGGCGTTGTTCCCAGAAGCCCCAGAGCATGATGGCTTTTACGGCCGGATGGCTGTACGCCAGGCGCAGAAAGGTCTCCAGAGCCTCCGCCCGCTGCTGCGCATCGGGCGTGCAGAAACTGATTTCCGTCAGGTGAATCGGCAGGCCCAGTTCACCCAGCCGATCCAGCCGGCGCAGCAGGCCCTCGGCGTCCACCGGCGGCATGTTGGCCCGCTCCGGGTGCAGTGGATCGGGCGGGGTCGGCCGCCCGCTGAAGCGCTCAGCGGCGTGTTCCTGGATGCCGATGCCGCCGATCACCGCGCCGGCGTCGCGCAGGCGCGCGATGAGCTGGATGAGCTTCTCGGTGCGCGCGTCGCTGTCGATGATGTTGTACTCGTTGACAAACAGCGGCGTCCGCGGGTCGATCTGGTGGGCCCGGCGGAAAAAATGGGCCGCAATGTCCTGGCCCAGCCGGTTTTCGTAGTAGCTGCCGTCCAGCATCTCGTTATAGACATCCCAGGCGATGAGCTGCCCGCGATAACGGCCGACCACCGCCTCCAGGTGGCGGTCGATGGCCTGCCGCAGGTCGGCGTCGGACAGGTCCTGCACCCATTGCTGAACGAAGCGCTGCTTGGACCAGAAAAGACAGTGGCCGCGCATGGCCAGGCGATTCTGCCGGGCAAATTGCAGCAGTTGGTCGGCCCGGGCAAAGTCCATGGCACCGGGCTCTTTGCCGATGGCGTACCACTTCATGGCATTTTCGCAGACCAGGGTTGTGAACCGCGTGCGGATGTACTGCAAATAGGCCTGCTCATGGGCGTCCGACGAGGCCGGATCAGCGCTGATGCAGGTGCCGAAGTAAAAGTCGCCGGCGCTCTGGCGGATGTGGACCGGCCGGCCCGCCAGCGGCCGGCGCTGCGGGTCCAGGATATGCACCGCCAAGTCGCCCTGGCGAATGCGGGCAATGCGATCATCGGCGGCCACAAGTGCGGGGGTACCGAGCATGACCGGTAAGCTAAAGCCCCGGCGGCAAAATGCCAGCGCAGTGGCGGTGTTTTGCCTTGCAAAACCATTGCCCGGTGGTAGATTGTCCGGCAGTTGGTCGGCCGCTGGTGCCGGCCGGGATACTTGTGGGGCTGCTACATGGAGGTAGCCATGACCGTATCTTCCCTTCGTTGGTTTTCCCCTCTGCTGAAGTCGCTGCTATGTCTGACGGTGTTGTGGGCCGTTGGCGGCTGTGCCGACCAGATCACCTATGGTCATAAGTATCGCCGCGAAGGTCAGCAGCTCCTGGACAACAAGGACTATGCCAACGCCGCCGGGTCCTTCCGCGCGGCCGTCCAGCAGGACCCCGGCGACTACCAGTCGCAGTATTACCTGGGCGTGTGCTACGAGCAGCTCAGGCAATATCAGCTCGCCATCAAGTCCTACAAGATGGCCATGAGCGCGCCGCTGTCCAAGGACGACGTGGAATTGCGGCCCAAGATGGTGGACTCCCTGGCCCGCTGTGTGGCCCAATACGATACCCGCGACATGGAACTCAACGCCCTGGTCGAGGAAGCGCGTTTGCGTCCCAGCGGCGAGAGCCACCTGGTGCTGGCGCGCATCTATCGCTATCGCAAGGACGCCGACTCGGCCATGCGCTCCTATCAGCAGGCCGTGGCGTTCGATGCAAAAAACTTTGCCTTGCACAAGGAATTCGGGCTCTACCTGCTGAACTCCCTGGACCAGAAGCCGCAGGCCGAGCTGGAACTGCGTCGGGCCTATGGCCTCAACAGCGAGGATGAGGAAGTGAACGCGGCCCTGCGCCAACTGGGCGTGGTGCCCGGCCCCAGCCTGCGGGATTCCAAGGACCTGGCCAAGCCCCCCATGCCCAAGGGCCCGCTGCCTGACCTGAACCGGCCGCAAAGCTATCGCAGCAGCCCGAGCCTGCGCGGCCCGGTCGTGCCCCGCGAGTAGCCCTTCATCGCTCCATATTTCATGGCAACTCCACACTAAAACAAGTCGAAGGGGAAACCGAATCTGCCGCATCCGGCCCGTGCAGCAGCGTGCAGCGGCCAGCCTTCCAGTCCGCGTCCCACAGCCGCGGCACCCTGACCTGGCTGAAGGCCGGCTGCGCGCGATCCACGCCGCCGACCTTGTCGATGACCAAACCTCCCAGGGCGTCGAAATAACCCCAGATGGCGATGCCGCGCGGATAGAAGCTGAGGTTGTTGCCGCAGAAGGTCTCAAAGAACAGCTTGGGTTCCTGCGAGTTGGTGGTCACTTGCCATTCCCAGTAACGGTCGGCCAGGTGGCGCAGATCCAGGCCGCGATAAAAGGCGGCGATATCGCGCAGCATGTTCATGCTGACCCACCCCGGCGACTGGGCCACGCCCACCAGCCCCAGCATCTGCTCAAGCTGCTGGGGGTTGTCGTTGTGGAAATCGCTGTGTACGCAGCCATATTCTCGCAGGCATCGCCGGGCGGCCGTCTGCAGGTCGGTGCGCAGCTTGTCTTCATCCAGCGGCAGTTTGCAGCCCACCATGTCCAGCAGGGCGATGCCGTTGGCGGTATAAATCTGCGGCGCATCCCAGCCGGGTATCTCCTGACAGACCATCTCCTTGTGGGTCCACGGATTCTTCAGGATGCCGCTCTGCTGCAGCAGCGTGGCGTAATGCGCGCCCAGCCAGCCGTTGTCCTGCACCAGCAGCGCCATCCGCCGCGCCAGCGACAGGTAACGCTCGCCCGAGGCGCCCAGCAGGGCCGCGCCGCACACATACGCCGCCAGGGTCTTGATGGCCAGATACGTCTGCTCGCGCCCGAACTGAATGGCCGGCGAGGCGTCGTCGATGGTGTTGGCCACGCCCACATCGGGCACGCCGTTGCCGTCGGTATCGCACAGTTCCAGAAAGCGCAGCGCCTTCTGGACGGCGCCGCCGTGGCGCTTCAGCATCGCCTCATCGCCGGTGCGCCGCCAGTAGCAGTACATGAGGATCAACCAGTTGGTCGTCTCCTCCACCTCCATGTCATGGGAGTAAATCTGCCCCGTGGCCGAGGCGTGGGCGCCGATGTCGTGTGAGAAATAGAGCGTGCCGTCGCCGCGCGCTCCCAGGCTCACGGCGCCGTCCTTGGCGAACTCGACCCACTGATCGAGCTGATACTTCAGCAAATCCGGCCAGACGGCCAGGTAAAACGGCGACTGGGTGTATTCAACATCCTCGGTGCTGACCATGTAGCAGGTTCCCTCCCAGACACCGAAGAAGTCCTGGCCGCCGCGCTCCACCCACCAGGTGTTGATCAGCCACGAGTGCAGCGTGTAGGCCAGCAGGTGATTCACCGAGGCCGGCAGGTTGTTGGCGCCGATGATGCCGTCAACCTTGGCCGCGTTGTCAAACAAGGCGGCCGGGTGGGCGCGGGCCCAGGCTTCGACGGCCGACAGATCGGCCAGGGTGCGGCCATAGCGGAACGGATGTCGCTGGCCGTGAATGTCAAAGGTGGGCCCCGACCAGGTACACCAGGCGACATCCAGCGATTGCGGGCGGTCGTCGGCCAGGTTGACGTTCTGCACCAGCCGCCGATCCATGCGCTGGCCCGTCAACGCCACCAGGCGATCGTGCTGTGGCTGGTTCTCCTTGCGGTCGTCCCAGGCGTCGGTCATGCCCGGCCAGGTGCCGCCGCGCACGCTGTTGAAGCGCAAGTCGAGGCTATCCTCGCCATGCGGTTCGACGCTCAGCGCCGGCCCGCTGAATTCCAGGAAAATCTGCACCTGCTTGAGATCGATGCTGCGCTTCTCCCAGCGAAAGATGCCGCCGAAGGTCGATGCGCTGAGGCGCAGGCCAATGACCGGCGTGGTGGAAAATTCGGCGTCGCGCGGACGCAGCGGCGTCACCACCGTCAGTTTGAGCTTAAGGCAACTGGCGGCGTGAATGCCGATCAGCGACATGGTGCAGGGCGTGGTGCGCTGGTCGCAGAAGTCCAGAACCTGCCCCTCGGGGCACAGCGGCAGCACATATTCCTGGCCATGGATGATGACGCCGGCGCGCAGGTGCAATTCCGTGAGCTTGGTATGCCGGTCGAAGCGCACGATGCCGCAGCGGCGGCGGGGCGGGTCCCACAGCAGCCCATGTCGGCTGCCCAGTACGGCGATGGCGTCAGGTAAAAGCTGCATCCATGAGGTCCCTGAATGGGGGCGGCCGATGGGCGACCGCTCCTGAGCCGATTATTTCTGGTTGGCGGCCACGACTTTCTGGAAGGCCTCGGAGATCGTTTCGCGGCGAGGGCCCTTGTCGGTGGCGGCAAAGCCCAGCTTGCGCGTCCCCTGGCCCAGGCTTCGTACAGGCTCTTGCCCAGCAGCGGCGCGGTGCGCGGGGGCGCCTTTGAAGGCCACGATGGGACCGGGCACGCTGTAGTTGGGCGCGCCGCCGGCGGGGGCGGTGGGGGGCTTGTCATCGGCAACCGCGGCAGGAACCAGCAGCAGCGCTGCGACGCAGATAAGGCGCAGTGAAACCATGGCGCAGATAATACCCGATTCACCGTGGGCGTGTTGTGCGCGGGTGGTGTTCTGTCAGGCCGGTGGATGTAACGCGGCGGGTCTTACCGGCCGCCGGGGGCGAGGCCTTCGTTGTAGAAGATCCACAGTCCGTCTTTGCCCGGGGCGATGATGTCCAGCCGGCCGGTGCCGCGCAGATCGTAGAGCTGGAAATAGATTCCGCAGCCCTTGCCCACGCCGTAGGGGCCGTAGCTGACCACCTGCTTGCTGAATGATTCGCCGTTCCACTTGAAGTAGTAAAGCCCCACGTCATCCAGCTCGCCCGGGTCGTTGCCGCAGTGAGCGCGGAAGCGCTTGCCGGTCACCAGCTCGGGCTTGCCGTCGCCGTCGATGTCGGCCCAGATCAGGTCGTGATACTGGCTGTTGAAGGGGTCGATGGGGTGCTTGATCCAGGTGCGCTTGCCCGCGGAGTCCTTCTTCTGTTCCCACCAGTCCAGGCCATAAGTGTGGGCCTGTCCGACGATCAGGTCATTGAGCCCGTCGCCGTTGACGTCGGCCACGAGGATCGGCACGCTGGCCGAGCCCAGGTCGAATTCCTGGTGCATGGTGTACTTGCCGTTGCCCTCGTTCTCCAGCCAGCCCTTGCGAAGGACAAAATCACCGCGGCCTTTGCCGCTGATATCGCCAAAGCCCAGGCCGTGGTCCTGCGCTGCTTCGTAGACCACATGCCTGGAGAACTTGCCGGTGCCCTTGCCGTTGGCATCGCGAATCAGCTTGTAATAGGCCAGTGCTTGCGGGGGCGTGTTGGGCACGATTTCCAGGTGTCCATCGCCGTCAACATCCCAGGCCCGCGTGGTTTCGACGTTGCCGCACTCGGCGATCACGTGCTCGGGCCATTCCTTCTTGGGGTCGCCGGGGTTCTGCCGCCAGCGGATGCTGTTGCCCCACCAGCCGCCGGTGATGAAGTCCATCCGACCGTCGCCGTCGACATCCATGGGGATCGTGGAGAAGTCATCATAGTATTCGCCATAGCGGGCGACCTTGCCGATGAAAAACCGCTGATTGAAGTCCGGCCCGCGATACCAGTACTCGCCGGACACCAGGTCCATGATGCCGTCGCCGTCGACGTCGAACAGGCCGACGGATTCAAAGGTCTCGTTGGATACGCGATGCGGACGAAAACGAATCGGCATGGTTACTCCTTGGGGTCAATAATGGCCGGGAATTGTACTGGCTGGCTCCGGGAATGCGAGAGGGCGCTGCGGACAGTCCTCTCTCGCTACGACGCCACGGCGCAACGAAGACAACGTCGGGCGCGACGCGCGGAGCGACATTCTGCACGCCTGACGGCTGCGACTTGGAATGCAAACCGCTGGCTCTTGGTGCGGCCCCCTTGGCTGTTCGCCGGCTTTGTTGTGATCGTAATTCCGTTGCGTCGTTGCGCCGTTGCGAGAGCTATTCGTCCAGGAATTGATCGGCACGCTCAGTCCACATCCACCAGGCGGTAGCGCCGGCCCTGGAGGGTCAGGTCGCGGTCATCGCTGGTGGGGCGCGTGCTGGTGGCGGTTGTGGCGGGCCTGGCGGGCATCGTCGTCGGCGCTGTTGCGGACTGGTATTCCATCACCACGCCCGAGCGTCCGTACTGGGTGAGTGTATCAGTGATGGTGGCGCCGGGCGAATTGCGCACGATGCACTTGCCGATGGAGCCCGGCCGGCCCATCAGCGCCAGGCGCAGGCCGGGGCAGTCCTCGACGATCACCAGGTCAAAGCGGCCGGTGTTGATGGCCGCGATCTGGGCGCTGCGCGTGGTGTTGGTGATGCTCAGGCGGCGCAGCGTCACGCGCGAAAAGCGCCCGTCCTGGATCAGCAGCGGCAGCGAGTCACCATCGCGCAGAGTCAGATCCTCGATCAGCACCTCGGCCGGCGGAACCGCGGCATCGCCGGCGCCGCAGATGCGCACGAAGTCGGTGTGCAGACCCTGGGCCGCTCCGGCCGGCGAGCGGTTGATCCGCGCCAGGGTGCAGCGGCGGATGCTGATCTGCCGGTACGTCCAAAAGCGGCCGTCGGGCAGGGCGGTGGGCGTGATGTTGATGCCCTTGGAGTCGGTGATGTCGTGAATGAACAGGTCGGCCAGTTGCAGCACCGTCTGATCAGCGGCCAGCGGCCGAAACAGCAGCGGCCGCGTGATGTCGGCCGGCGCGGTCGTCGCCGGACCCGCCAGGGCCAGCGCACCGGCCCCCACAGCCAAGGTCAACAGAACCAAACCCGGCACCGGCCGGGCGCGCCAACGCTTTGCGGCAGCCAACAACATGATGTCCCCCCTGGTCCCTTGGACCGGGTATGAAGCCGCCGAAGCGGCCCGCGCCGCCCCATGCGACGCGAGACGAACATTACCCTAACGTACGGGTGGTGTCAAGCAACAAAATGGCGCCAGTGGATCTGCGAGTTGCACGGGAGACGCCGGGGCTGTCGCCAAAGCATTTCTAAATACGGAGTGTTTGTCCTGTCATTCTGAACGAAGTGAAGAATCTGCGCGCAGAACGCCGCTGGACCACGAGCGCCGGCTCGCCGGCAGGCCCAACGCTTGCGCTGGACGACAATCGATATTGGCCCGGCTGCCACGGCGCGTGGTATGCTTGTGCCCATGCGAACCGACCCCATGACGCTGGCAGAGTTTCAGCAGCACATCGCCGACCGCTACGAGCAGGCCGACCGTGCCCGCGGCTCGGCCGGTACGTTCCTCTGGTTCATCGAGGAGGTCGGCGAACTGGCCACCGCCCTGCACGGCAACGACCGCGCCAACCTGGAGGAGGAATTCGCTGACGTGCTGGCCTGGCTGTGCACGCTGGCCAACATCAACGACGTCGACCTGTCGGCCGCCGTCCGCCGCAAGTACCTCGACGCCCCCCCTGAGGGCCACAAATAAAAAAGGGAGACGGCAGTTGCTAACGGGGCCGCGATCGACGCGCCCACGACCAGTGAGGGCGACGTGCGGCAATGCGATGAGCAGGCCCGGTTCGCAACTGCGCTCAGCGGCCCGCGCCCCGGGAGCAAGCGGACTGAGAACGCGACGCCTCGACGCCGCGACGGCAGCACGACGCTGAGTGCACAGCCAGACAGATTCTCGTAACAACGCAGCGGCGCGACGAAAAACAGAGCCCCGTCTGAACGCAGCGACTCGTCTTCTGTCCTGCCGGCGGCCAGGCGCTGGTACTCCAAGCGGCGACCTGTCGGCAGATTCTTCACTTTGTTCAGAATGACAGGACAGGGACCGCACGCGGACGTCTTTAGCGCCTGGGCGAGCTTTGCAGTGTGTGCTCCCGCGCGCCGGTCGCTTACTCCACAGCGCTGGCCGCCGGCTGCGTGGCCGGCTCCAGGTTGCGCTCCTGCTGCCATTGCCGGATCAGCTCTTCCAGCGTGGCGAGGGTCCGCTTCTGCTGCTCCAGGGCCTGCTGGTTGCCGCTCTTTTCATAGATATCGGCCATCAACTCGTGGGCTTCCAGGTCATAGGGCTCGATGTGCGTGGCCTGCTCGGCGTACTTCACGGCGTTGGTGTAGTCGCGGGTGTCGCGATACACGCGGGCGATCTTCTTGGCATAGCGGTTGTCCTTCAGCGACACCTTGTGCAGCGCTAGCAGATGCTCCACCGCCTTCATATCGTTGCGCACTCCGTCCATCAGGTACAGACCGGCCAGCCGCTGATGGGGCATGGCATCCACGGGGCGCAGCTTGCGAATCTCTTCCCAGGTCTCGATGGCTTTGGCATATTGCCGCGCTTCGGTCAGTTGCTCGGCCTTCTTGGACAGTTCGTTGTACTTGGCGGTCGTCTTGGCATCATAGCCCCAGGTCTCGACCTGCTTGGCCGCCCACGCGAAGAATTCCTTGTCAAACTCCGCCAGGGGCTTACCCAGCAGGCGGGGGAACACGTCGTCCTGCTCCTTGCCCTTGCGGAATTCCTCCATCATCTTGATCAGCATGGGCTCGCCGAACTTCTCGGCGATGAAATCGCACACCCAGGCCGACTGGGCATACGCCAGCGAGCGGTCCTGCGGGCGCTTGGGCCTCACAAAGCCCCAGGTCAAACCTTCCAGCGTGAAAAGGCGGTTGGTCTTCACGGCGCTGTAAAGCATGGGCACCCATTCCCATCGCATGGGGTTTTGTTCCTGGCGCACGGCCAGGCCCTCGGTCATCCAATGCGCGATGCGGTTGTCGGTGGCCGACAGCGTCACCGTGTGCGTGTATTCATGGCGCAGGACCGTGGCCCAGTTATAGGTGCCCAGCGTCTTGGCACCCTTGCGCGGGGTGACCATGGCGATAACCCGGCCGGTGCTGGCGCCGACGGTGCCGATCCACGGCGAGCCGGTGGTGCGCACCGAGAAAGCATCGTGCGTGGGGAAGACCTCGATGATGGTCTTGACCGGCGGCTCGTGCCTGAAGGCCGCGCACACGTCCTGGTGGATCTTTTCCATGTGGTGGGCGAAGTAATCGCCGATGAGCGGGTCCTTCTTGGCGTCGTAGCGCACAATGAAGTGCTCGGTCTCAATCCTGGCCATCTTGTTCAGATCTTCCAGCAGAATCAGGTAGTTGTGCGTGCGATGGTTAAAGGGATCGATCAGCTTGGCGGCCTCCAGCTCCTTCTGGGCCAAATCCTCGTCACCGCTCTGCGTGTAGAGCAGTCCCAGGCCGTTGCGGGCATCGGTCCACCAGGGGGCGCGCTCGATGGCGACCTTATATTTCTCGGCCGCCCGCGGGTACTGCCGCATGGAGCCCAGGGCCTCGGCCACTTCCAGATAGCCCGTTGCGCAGCCCGGCGCCAGTTCGTCGATGCGCTTGAGCACCTGGTCGGCCTTCTGGTCGCGCAACAAGAGCGCATGAATGGCGGCCGACAGGCCCAGAGCCTCGATATGGTCCGGCTGGCGGGCCAGAGTCCTCTGCACCGGGACCATGGCGTCGCGCGGACGGCGCTGGCGCATCAGGTTGCGGCTCTCCAGCAGCATGGCGCTGATGGAGTCCGGATCCACTCGGCGCAGGGCGGCGATTTGTTTCTCCGCCTCGTCAAAATTCCAGGTGGCCAGCGCCTGCTGACACATCAGCTCCCGGGTGCGGGCATGATTGGGATTGCGGTCGAAGGCGGCTTTCAGTTCCTTGAGCCCATCGTTGCGGTTGTCACGGCTGAGGGCAAACTCGGCCGCCGCCAGGTGGGCCGGCCAATAGGAGGCATCCACCAGGTCATAGACGGTGATGAACAGTTTGAAGATGGTGTTGTGCAAGCCTTGGACGGTCTTGTACTGGCCAGTGAGCGTGGCCCAGCGGTCAAAGGCCTGGCCCATGGCGGTGATCTCTTCGGGATCGTTGAACTCATCGGCGCCGCGGTTGACCCAGCGGTCAAAGGTCTGCTGGTGGATCGCGGAGTAGGCCTCGGTGGCCAGGGCGGTGTTGCCGGCCTGCTCGGCAATCTGGCCCAGGTAAAACTGTCCCAGGATCGACTTAGGATTGGCCGCCACATGCTGCTTGAGCAGTGCCATGGCGTCCTTGAGTTTGCCCATCTCGGCCAGCACGCGGGCCCGCATGATCTGTACGCGCGGCTTGTCGGCGATGGCCGGTTCGGAGACGGCCGCCAGCGCCTGCGAATGCTGGCCCAGGGCGCCCAGGCAGGTGGCGCGGACCAGGGCGATCTCGGCGGCGTCGCCCTGGTTGTTCGTGCCCAGCGTGAGCAGCGCCAGCTTATAGCGGCCGGAGAAGGCCATGGCCTTGGCCTTCTGCAATTCCTTGTAATAGGCCGGGAACTTCAAGGCCGGCAGGTTTTCCGGCAACACCGCCTCGATCCATTTGCGCGGAATCGCGTGCCGGGAAAGGTCCTCCTGGGCTTGGGCAAGGGTCGTCAGCAGCAGGGCACAGATCGGGATCCATCGTAGGTGCATAATGTCTCCGTCAGAAACAATGCGCCGCCGTCCGTAAAGTTACGCGGCCGTCTTCTGCTCGGATTATATCCGCTTTATCCCTGGCGGGGGTGGGGCGCGCCGTTTACAGGCCCAGCGCCCTGGCGTGGAATTGGAGGGCGTGGCCGATGCGGGCTTCGGCGTATTCCCAGTTATGGCCGCCGGGGAATTCTTCATATTCGTGGGCGGCGCCCATTTCCTGAAGCAAAGCGCTGAAGCGGCGGTTTTCGTTGAGGAAGGGGTCGTCCAGGCCGCAGTCAAAGCGGATGGCCGGCAGTTTGCCTTGGGTGAGGACCTGTCGCGCCAGGTGGGGCAGGTCATGCTCGCTGCTGGCTGGCGACGGGCCGAAGATACGCCGATATTCGTCTGGCGACAGGGAACTGGCCCGGCCGGGATGGGTGATCATCAGGGCTCCGGCGTGGCTGGTGATGGAGACGTAGCGGCCGGGATAACCCAAACCCAGGCGCAGGGCTCCATAGCCGCCCATGGAAATGCCACCCACGCAGCGGGCTTGGCCTTCGGTGCGGGCCGGGAAGGTGCGCTCGATGAAGCGCGGCAGTTCCTCGGCCATGTAGGTGGCGTGGGGCGGGCCATCGTGATGGTTGGTGTAATAGCCGCGCATGGCGTCGGGCAGGACCACGATCAGGGGCAGGGTTTCGGCGTAGGCTTCAACGCGCGTGCGCCGCAGCCAGATGGTGTGGTCGTCGGACAGGCCATGCAGCAGATAGAGCGTGGCAAACGGGCCTTGCCTGCCCTCGGGGACGATGACATTGACCGACACCTGCCTGCTGAGAACCTGGCTGAAGAAGTTGACCTGACACAGCGCCATCGCGTCTCCTTAAGGCATGGCATAACCGAGCAATGGGCGCCGCACAAAATGTAGGGGCAGCGGGTAGGGTGGGCGGTACGCCGCCCACCGTCTGTCTGATGGTGGTGGGCGGCGTACGCCACCACGCGCCCGGGCCGCTGCGCGCCTGCGGCTACTTGCCCGCCTGCGACCACTTGATCAGGATGTCGGCCACCTCGGGGCGCGAGAATTCCATCGGCGGACGCTGGCCGGCCTTCAAGAGGTCACGGACCTTGGTGCCGCTGAGGAAGACCTTGGTTTCCGGGCCGTGGGGGCAGGTCTTGGCGCTGACCATGCTCTCGCAGGTCTTGCACCAGGCGCTGTGCTCGAACTTCAGCGGCACGATGCCGATGTCGGCCGGATCAAACTGATCGAAAATCGTCTGGGCGTCATAGGTGCCGTAATAGTTACCCACGCCCGCGTGATCGCGGCCGACGATGAAGTGCGTCACGCCATAGTTCTTGCGCACCAGGGCATGCAGGATCGCTTCGCGCGGGCCGGCGTAGCGCATGGCCAGTGGCATCACGGTCAGGAGGGTGCGCTGCTTGTTGTAATAGCCATCGATCAGCACCTGGTAGCAGGCCATGCGCACATCGGCCGGGATATCGTCGCTCTTGGTCTGGCCGACCAGCGGATGAATCAGCAGGCCATCGGTGATTTCCAAGGCGCACTTGGTGAGATATTCGTGGGCCCGGTGGATGGGGTTGCGGGTCTGGAACGCCGAGACCGTGTTCCAGCCGCGCTGGGCAAAGGCCTGGCGCGTCTGGGCCGGGGGCAGGCGGAAATCGGCGAACTCCGGCTCGGGATTGGCGGTGATCACGTCGACCGGCCCGGCGATGCACCAGTTGCCCTGCTCCAGCGTGGTGGCCACGCCGGGGTGGGCGGGGTCCTCGGTCCGATAGACATTGGGGATTTCCAGCTTCTTATCGTGGGGATATTTCTGGCTGACCGTCATCAGCGCCAGCAGGCGTCCCTGTTCATCCTTCAGCGCCAGGCGCTGGCCGGGTTTGATGGCGGCGGCCACGTCGTCGGGCGGGCAGAGGGTCACGGGAATCGGCCAGACGGCGCCGCCGGACTCGCGGCTGAGGCGTATGTCTTTGCACACCGATACAAAGTCCGCCTGGGACATGAAGCCCACCAGCGGCGAGAAAGCGCCGATGGCGATCATCTCCAGGTCGCACTGTTCACGGGCGCTGAGGGTGACGGCCGGCAGCGAGGCGGCTTCGGCGGACAACTGCTTGGCCTGGGCCGGCTCGACTAGGCGATTGATGAGGGTTCCACCGTGGGGGGCGATCAGTGACATTGCGAATCTCCTTGTTCTCTATAGATAAAGAGGCGATACAGTAGCGAGTCCCAGTAAAGGTTCAATAGCCCTGTGGTTGCATATCAGCGCCGGTCGATAGAAACTGTGGTCGTTTATTTCGGAGCCAGCGCCGTTGGCGCCGCTGGCGAAGACGAACGCGGCGTTTGGCGGTTTACCCCGGCTATTGCCCGGGGCCGGGGGTTGGTGCAGAATGCGGTCGCGCTGTCAGGCTGCCTGGCGCTTGGGCCGGGAGAAAAGAGCTTTCGCATCCTCCATGAAAAGATGGGCGCTGTTCATCATCCGCTGGTCGATCGCGGTGGCCGGCATCGCTTGGGTCGTGCTGCAGATCTCCTGGCGCGACCATGTGCTGGCGATCCTGGCCGAGCAACAGCCGCCACAGTGGGTGGTGCTGGTTGAGCCGGCCGGCGAGGATTCTTCGTCGTATGTGGTTCTGGATCCGGTCCATCGCCAGAAGCTGACGTTACCGCGGCAGGCCATCGTCAACCCGCCCGATGCCAAAAAGGTCGAGGTGGTGGAGCAGGGCCACAAGCGCCCGATGTACCTGCTGGGGCTGCGTCTGCGCGGTGACATCAACCGCGGACCGAAGGTGGATGAGCTTTACGTGGCCGAATCCAAAAACGGGCCGGCCCGGTTCATCAGCCACCAGACCGCCCCGGGCTATCGGCTGGCGGTGCCGCATCCGCGCGTGGAAGTGGGCGTGCTGAGTCTTTATGAGAAGGCCAGCCCGCGATTGCTGGTCCTGGCGGTGCTGATTTTTCCGGTGACTTTTTTGCTGACCAGTTGGCGCTGGCACATGCTGCTGCGCCCGCTGGAGATCATCCTGACCCTGGGGCGCACCTTCGTGCTCAACATGGTGGGGGCGTTCTACAACACCTTCATGCCCGGCTCGACGGGCGGGGACGTGCTCAAGGCCTATTACGCCTCGAAGCATACCGTGCATCGCACGCGGGCTGTGATGTCGGTGTTCGTGGATCGCGTCCTGGGACTGCTGACGCTGGTGATCGTGGGTGGCGCCATGGCGGCGGTGGAATATTTCCGTATCGGCACCGTGGCCGACCCCACCGGCCGGATGTGCCTGAAGGTGGCGCTGGGTTCAGCGGCCATTATCGGGGGCACGGCGGCGCTCTTGCTGGTTTACTATCATCCGCTGCTGCGGCGCATCAGTGGACTGACGTGGCTGCTGGACCGCATGCCCATGCAGAAACAGGTGCGCAATGCCATGCTGGTCATGGACATTTACCGGCGCCGGCCGGGGCTGATTTTCTGGGCCGTGGTGATGACCGTGCCGGTGCATCTGACGGTTGCGGCATCGGCCATGCTGGCCGGCAAGGCCTTTGGTTTGCCCATCGGTGGCAGCTACTATTTCGTGGCCGTGCCGGTGATCGTGCTGGCGGGCTCCATTCCCATTTCACCGCAGGGGGCCGGGGTCATGGAATATTTCGCCATCAAGCTGACCGAAAAGCAGGGCACAACCGTCAGCCAGGCGTTTGCCCTGGCGATGTCGATTCGCCTGGTGCAGATGTTGTGGAACCTGACCGGCGGTATCCTGGTTTTCCGCGGCGGCTATCATGCACCCAGCGAAGAGGAGCGCCGGGAACTGGACGATGGCAACGGGGTGGCGGTGGCAACGCACCGGCAGGCATAGTCGGGTGACCGCGGGCCCTGGCCCGGTTCAAGTTTCAGGGCGCCGACGTGGGAGCAATGGGTGGCGGCCCCCGGCCCGGCAAAGACCATGGCTGTAAATGACAGGCGGCGGCGCCGCGGGCTTAGCCTGCCTATAGTTGAGCCAGCGAGGCATGCATGGGCAAGCATACGATCGTTCTGATTCCCGGTGATGGTATCGGGCCCGAGGTCACCTGCGCCACGAAGCGCATCCTGGCGGCCGGCGGCCTTTCGGCCGAATGGGTGGAACTGCCCGCGGGCCAGGCGGCGCTGGATGGCGGCTTTGATTCGGTGCTGCCGCAGCGCACCCTGGCGGCCATTTTGGCCCACAAGGTGGCGCTGAAGGGGCCGGTGACCACGCCCGTGGGCAAGGGCTTTAAGTCCGTGAACGTGCAGTTGCGTCAGAAGCTCAACCTGTATGCCGCCGTGCGCCCGGTGGAGAGCCTGCCGGGGGTCAAGACGCGCTTCGAGGGCGTGAACCTGGTCATCGTTCGTGAGAATACCGAAGGGCTTTACAGCGGGATCGAGAACGAAGTGGTGCCTGGCGTCGTGACCAGCCTGAAGGTCGCCACCGAGGCCGCCTGCACGCGCATCGCCCGGTTTGCCTTTCGCCATGCCACGCGCCGCCAGCGGCGCAAGATCACCGTCTTTCATAAGGCCAACATCCTCAAGCTCACCGATGGCATCTTCCTGGCGGCTGCCCGGCGGATTCACGAAGAGGAATATCCCAACATCGATTACGAAGAGCTGATCATCGACGCCGGCTGCATGAAGCTGGTGCAGGATCCCAAGCGCTTTGACGTGCTGTTGATGGAAAACCTTTACGGTGACCTGGTCAGCGACCTGGCCGCCGGACTGGTGGGCGGGCTGGGCGTGGTGCCGGGCGCCAACATCGGCGAGGACGCGGCCGTGTTCGAAGCCGTCCACGGCTCAGCGCCCGACATCGCCGGCCAGGGCGTGGCCAACCCGCTGGCGCTGATCATGAGCGCGGTGATGATGCTTCAGCATCTGCACGAAGACGCACTGGCCCAGCGGATCAAGGGTGCTTATGTGCAGGTATTAGCCGACGGCCAGACCCTGACGCGCGACCTGGGCGGCAACGCCACCACCGAGCAGTTCGCCGACGCCATCATCGCGCGCCTGAATTAGGGCACGTCGCCGGCGAAGACCGGGTCTACAGTTTCACCGCGGCCACCAGATCCTTCACGTGCTGCACGCTGGCCTGGAACATCTGCCGCTCGTCGGCGTCCAGGTCCACTTCGATGATGCGCTCCACGCCGGCGCTGCCCAGCACGCAGGGCACGCCCACGAAATAGCCACCGATGCCATATTCGGTCTGGCAGTAGGCGGCGGCGGGCAAAATGCGCTTCTTGTCGCGGATGATGGACTCGGCCATGGCCACGGTGGCGGCGGCCGGCGCGTAGTAGGCGCTGCCGGTCTTGAGCAGGGACACGATCTCGGCCCCGCCGCCGCGCGTGCGCTGGACGATTTCCGCCAGGCGGTCCTTGCCGACCAGTTGGGTAATGGGAATTCCGCCGGCAAAGGTATAGCGCAGCAGCGGCACCATGTCGTCGCCGTGGCCACCCAAGAGCAGCGCCTGCACATCCTCGACGCTGCAGCCGATCTCGGCCGCCAGAAAAGCCCGGTAACGGGCCACATCCAGCACGCCGGCCTGTCCCATGACGCGATGGGTCGGGAAGCCCGAGGCCTTCCACGCCACGTAGACCATCGCGTCCAGCGGATTGCTGACGACGATGAGGATGGCCTGCGGGGAGTGTTTGGCGACGTTCTGCGCCACCGACTTGACGATGCCGGTGTTGATGTTCAGCAGATCATCGCGACTCATGCCCGGCTTGCGGGCTACGCCGGCGGTAATGATGACCAGGTCGCTGTCGGCGGTGGCCTCGTAGGTGGTGGCCCCGGTGACGCGGGCGTCGAAGCCCTCGATGGGAGAGGCCTGGTACAGGTCCAGCGCCTTGCCTTGGGGCATTCCCTCGACCTGGGGCACGTCCACCAGGACAATGTCGCCCAGTTCCTTGCTGGCCGCCCAATGAGCGGCCGTGGCGCCGACGTTGCCGGCCCCGATGATGGTGATCTTGGCTCGCCGCATGCTGCGTGCTCCTTTGCTGTGAGGGACCTTACGCGGTCCATCATAGGCGAGCGCGGCCGCCCTGCGAAGGGGTAGAACAACATCGGGGCCGAAAATGGGCCGCCGCCCGGCTTATCCGCGGCAGGTGCCGCAAGCCTTGCCGTCCTTGTCGGTTGCGCAGCACTTGCAGGCCTGGCCGCACTTGCAGGGTTCGCCGGCCTTGCAACACTTGCAGCCGGCGCCGCAGACACAGGCAGCGGCGGGCTTGGTGGTCGCGTTCTTGGCCGAGGCGCAGCAGCTATCGGCCAGCGAGACACTGCTGCCCAGCAGCAAAGCGGCGGCGGAAAAGATCAGACTGCGAAGCATGGATGTTCTCCTATTCTCTAAAAGCCTGGCGGCCCTGGTAGGCCGGCCAGTAGATAAATCAAGGCCCCGCTTGGCCCGAAACGGGGCTTACCTGCTCAAACGTATCCGGCGGGCAAAAGGTTCAAAAGACCGGTTTAGAACTCCAGGCGGGAGGCAATGGCCATCAGCCGCTGGGACGAGACCTGCCCGATGAGGCAGACCCAGCGTCCGTCGCGCTGGGCGCTGACCATATGCAAGTTGTCGATCTGTTCGACGTGGTAGGCAATGCCATTGTGCATCACGGGCTTGCCGCGCGGCAGTTTCATGTCGGCGGCGCTGGCGACACTGAGCGTAATGGGGCTGTCCTCGCTGCGCAGCAGCACGCAAGCCACCTTCTTGTTCTTGATGTCCTTCATGCAGCAGGCCATGACGTGTGTGTCCGGGGCCTGGGGCAGGGCGGCGGGGTTGTTGGCCGCCAGCATGCGGCTGGCTTGGGCGATGGAGTCCACTTTCATGACCGGCACGCGGTTTTCGATGATATCACGGTGAACCTGGGCCATGTGGGCGGCCGACGCCTGCACGGGTCCGCCTGACCAGAGGGCGATCGCGGCGACCACGGCTCCAGCCACCACCAAAGCCGCGGCCACAGCCTGCAGCCGTCCCAACCAGCCGTGGTGCCTGGAGGCCGGCGCCGGGATTTGCAGGCGCAGACGCTTTTCCAGGCCATGGGTATCCACCGGCATCGCCGCCAAACGGCGCAGTCGCTGGCTGGTGGCCTGCTCAAGCTGCTGATCGAAATTGGAAGCGTCGGGCTGCTGCATGGTTGACCTCCTTCTCAGGAGGGGCTGGCACCACCTGCCAGCCGCATTTGCCGGGCCAGGGGCAACAGCGCCTCGCGTAGCATCGCCCGGCCACGGTGCAGGCGAGACTTGATCGTGCCCACCGGCACCCCGAGCAACTGGGCGGCATCCTGCTGCGGCCAATCCTGCACATCCACCAGCAGCAGCGTCCAGCGGATGTCTTCGGGCAACGCGCCCAGGGCCTGGATCACCTGCTGGTCGGAAAACGCCGCCAGGGCCTCCTGCGGGCTCTGCCAGCTTGACTCGGCCGCGGGTGGCGCCGCCGGGTCAAGCTCCAACTGCTCCAGGCTGACATCGCGCGGCCGCACTCCCGCGGCCCGCAGTCGATCGATCCGGCAGTTCCGCAGGATCGCCATCAGCCAAGCCATCATGTTGCTGCCATCACGATATTGGTCGATGGCGCGAAAGGCCTTGAGCAGGACTTCCTGGGCCAAATCCTCCGCGTCGGCCTGATTGCCCGTCAGGATTAGCGCATTGCGCAACACTGCCTGGCGATGCGGCCAGACCAACTCATGAAACCGGCGGCTGGCGGGGTTGTCGGTCAGGGGCGCCTCGCAAGCTGCCGGCTATTCATCCAACGATAAAGCAGTGGCAAAAGGTTCACTGAGGCTTGAGGCGGCGCACGTGCTCGTCGGCAGCACGTCCGGCGGCCTGGTTGCGATAATCCGCGGCGATCTTCTCATACAGCCCAAGGGCGCCGCGGGCGTCCTTAAGCCGCGTCTCCAGGATCTCGGCCGTGCGCAGCAGGGCATCGGCCACGCGCGGGGCATCGGCCGGGAACATGGCTGCCAGCCGCATGTAGTCCAGAGCGACGTCTTTCCAGTCGTCTTCCTTGGCCGCCGCGCCGAGCTTGCCGGCTTTGGCTTCGGCCAGGCAGTACATCGCCTCGGCCTGCAGATCGGGCGTGTTGAAGCGGGTGGTGTCCCGCATGATGCTCTGGATGACGTTGTCGTATTCCTTGGCCGCCAGCCCCTGCTGCAGGCTGCTGAGCAGGCGGCGGACCTGCTGTTCTTTCACCAGGCGATGTTGAGGATCGATACCGGCCAGTTGGGCGATGGTTTCTTCGACGGCCTTGGCGTCGTTGCGCCGGTGCAAAGCCTCCAGCAGCAGTTCATAGAGCGACACCTTCTGCGGTACGGTCAGCCGATCGTTGATGGCTGCCCGGATCTGCACCGCGGCGGCGGCCAGTTGCGGGGAATCGGCGGCCGGCCAGGTCAGTTGCATGGACTTGGCGGTATTGGGATCCTCCAGCAGCACCGGCACGTAGGCGGCGATGACCAGGTCAAAGCGTCCGCTGCGCCCGGCCGCATCGCTGAGGCGCGTGCGCGACCAGCGACGCACCCAGTCCTGGGCGGTTGCCTGCATGGCTTTCTGATAGTTGGTGGCGGCCTCGTCCCATTTCTTCACGACATAGGCCTGCTCGGCGGCGTTCAAGGCCGGTTCGCCGGTGGCATTGAGCGTCAGGATTCCCGCCGTGGGCTTGGAAGTTTCGCGGCCTTGGACCGTGAAGGTGATCTGGCCTTCGCGAATGTTCAAGATGCGCACGTTCTGGTCGTATTTCAGCCCGCCTTCCATGGTGATCGAATCCGCTCCGGCGGGCACGACCAGCAGCAGGACTCCAACTACGCTCCCGAAGAGGGGTCCGAGTCTTGTCATCGTTAATCCTTTCCGGCCGGTTGGTCGATCCGGCCTTGCTGCGGGAGCCGCTGCCCGCGCCACCAAATGCAGGAGAGGGGAGTCGAACCCCTACACCTTTCGGTACAGGATCCTAAGTCCTGCGCGTCTGCCAATTCCGCCACTCCTGCGTTAGACCCCGGTGGCGTACATGGGCGGGATTATACATAGGGCGACCGGGGCTGTCGCGTTCCTCCTTAACCTCTAACGCCCGGCGCGGCGTTTTCTTAGACCGCCCCCCGCATCAGTCGGGAATCCAAAATGTGGTCTGCGAGGTCAGCGGCTGGGGCTTGCCCTCGACCTCCAGCTCGATCACCGTCACGGGCTCATCCGGCAGCGGGTCGGGCAGCGGCTCCAGCAGCAGGCGGGGCCCCTCCTGGCGGAAGGGGATGCTCTGGCCCGTCGCCAGGAAGCGCGCGGCCAAAACGCGGTTGGCCAATTCAGCCCAGCAGTAGCTGCCCAGGGCCTGGTACATCAGGTGCAGGTAGACGCGCTGGCCCTTGACCGTGGCCAGCGACATGTTGTTCCAGGAGAAGGGCGAGTCGTCGGTGTTGCGGATAGCCGCCTCGTTGCGCGACAGCCATCGGCCGACGTCGCGCAAAATGTGCTGGCTGGGCTGGGGAATGGTGCCATCGGGCCGCGGGCCGACGTTCAGCAGCAGATTGCCGCGGCGGGCCGCGGTGGCAATGAGCATGCGGATCACGGCGTGGGCGTCTTTCCAGCGGTTGTCGCTGGCGTGATAGCCCCAGTTGTCGTTAAGGGTCATGCACGCTTCCCACGCCGAAGCGCCGGCCTTGGGATTGATCGTCTGCTCGGAGATGGCGATGTCGAAGGGCGGGCCGTTGCGGGCGGTAATCAAAATGTCCGGCTGAAGTTCCAAGGCCAGTTGGTTGGCGGCGGCGCCGTCGATGTTGCCGGGCAGGCAGCCGTCCCACCACAGCAGGTCGATCCTGCCATAGTTGCTCATCAGCTCGCGCAACTGGGCGTGGTACATTGCGACGAACCGCTGGCGCGCTTCCTCCGAGGCCCAGTCGGTTTGCTGCGGCCAGTCGCGGTAATAGGCGCCGGGATAGTCCGCACACGACCACGACGCCGGGGACAGATACAGCCCGACCTTTAATCCGCCGCGCCGACAGGCGTCGACGAAGGGCCGCACCAGATCGCGCCGTGGGCCCAGGCGAGCGGCATTGTGGGGCGTGGTGGCGGTGTCCCAGAGGGCAAAGCCATCGTGGTGGCGCGCGGTCAGCACCATGTAGCGCATTCCGGCCGCACGGGCCAGCTCCACCCAGGCATCGGGGTCATAGTGCTCGGCCTGCCAGTGGGCGGCGTAGCGCGCCATGTACTCTTCCACGCCGATGCGCTGGCGGTTCATCACCCATTCGCCGCGGCCGATGACGCTATAAACACCCCAGTGAATGAACATGCCATAGCGCGCCTCGTGGAACCAGCGCACGCGATTTTCGGTAGGTGTTGTGGGTGACATCGTGGGCAGTGTTGTAGTGGCCCGGGTTCAAACGTCAAACCTCCACGGCGGGCAACGTGCCATCCAGAAAGGCCTGGAGGAAAACGGCGGCGGCCAGGGCGTCGCGGCGCTGTTTTTTGCGGCCGCGCGTCAGGGCTTCGCCCTGGCGGCGGCGCTGGGCAAGCTGCTGGTCGGCCTCGAAGCTGCTGAGGCGCTCGTCCACGTAAATCACCGGCAGGGCGCTGGCGGCCGCGAGTTGCCGGCCCCAGGCCAGCGTTTGCCGCGCGGCCGGGCCCAGGCTGTCGTCCATATTCAGCGGCAGGCCCACCACCAGCCGCTGGGCGCCGTGCTGCTGGGCGATGGGGAGGATGCGCTGGATCGCTTCCTGGGAAGACCCGACAGTAAGGACCTGCAGCGCCGAGGCCAGGCGCCCGGCGGCATCGCTGACGGCCAGCCCCACGCGGCGGGCACCAAGATCAATCGCCAGCGTGCGCATCAGACGAATTGAGGACCGGCCTTCTGGCGCGCCTGGGCCACCAGTTCCTTCACGCGCTCGGCGTCACGCTTGGGGCAGACCATGGTGACATCGCGCGTATGGACGATGATCGTGTCGCTTAAGCCGATGGCGCAGACCAGGTGATCGGGCTGGTCGCCGATGATGATGTTGTTGTCGGAATCGACCAGTACGCAGACCGGGCAGGCGCGGGCGTTGTCCTGTTCGTCGTTGTCCAGGATTTCGGCCAAGGCCGGCCAGGAGCCAACGTCCAGCCATTGCACGGGCATCTCGACCACCACCACGTGGGCCTCGCCCTTGCCCTGGGAGACCGGTTCCATGACCGCGTAGTCGATGCTGATCTTGGGCAGGGTGGGATATACCTCGGCCAGCACCGCCTCCTGCTGCTGCGTGCCCCAGGCGGCGCCGATGCGGGCCAGGCTCTCGTGGGCGGCCGAAAGATGCAGGTGCAGCTCGCGCAGTACCGTGTCGCAGCGCCAGACGAACATGCCGCTGTTCCAGTAATAGCGGGATGACTCCACGTAGCGGTCGGCCGTGGGCTTGTCGGGCTTTTCCTTGAAGCCCAGCACGCGAAAGGCGCCGGCGGACTTGGACTTCAGCGACAGCCCGTCCCCGCGATGGATATAGCCCAGGCCGGTGTGGCCGTGGCTGGGCACGATGCCGAAGGTGACCAGCGCCCGCGGCTGCTCGGCGACCACTTCAAACGCCAAAGCCAGGGCCTTGCGGAACTGTTCCACGGGCTGGATGACGTGGTCGGCGGTGACCACGGCCATGACCGCCTCCGGGTCCTTCTGGCGCAGGACCGCCGCGGCAAAGCCCACGGCGTTGGCGGTGTCGCGGCCCATGGGCTCGCCCAGCAGATTGCCGGGCGGCAGTTCCGGAAGGTTATCCAGCACGGCCTGGCGCGAGCTGGCGCCGGTGCAGACGAAAATGCGTTCCGCCGGCAGCAGGCCACGCAGGCGCTCAAAGCTCAACTGGAGCAAAGTCTGCCCGCGAATCAGCGGCAGGAGCTGCTTGGGTTTGTCGGCGCGGGACAGAGGCCAAAGCCGTGTGCCCGACCCGCCGGCCATGATGAGCCCGTATTGCATAGATCCAGTCTGGTAAAAGCCAAATTATAGCAGGTATTTTTTGTCGCGTTTGGCCAGGGGCCTGATCTTCGCGGCCAGATCGGCAAACCCCGCCTTGCCCAGAAGGGCATAGGTGGCGTCCTTGCCGAGCTGTACCGCCGGCTGGTCATAGGTATTAATCTGCAGCAGTTCGCCCATGTAGCTGGTGGCGACCTCGTAGAGGTAAATGAACTGCCCGACCGTCTGCGGGCTGATGCGCGGGAAGACGACGGTGGTCGTCGGCCGCTGGCTTTCCAGCAGGGCGTACTCGGTACCCAGCTTCTCGGCGTTGATCAGCTCCTGGAAGCTGTAGTCGCCCAGGTATCCCACGGCCGGCACGTGCTTCATGCTCTGCGGGATCGCCAGTTTCTGGCCGAAGCGCTCCACCTCCAGGAAGGTGATGATCTTGTCGTTGGGGCCCTCGCGATAGAGCTGCACCTGCGAGTGCTGATCGGTCGTGCCCAGGGCCTTGATGGGCGTCTGCCCGACGTAGATGTCTTTCTTGGTCAACCCATGCCGCTTGCCCAGGCTTTCGGCCCAGAGCTGGCGATACCAGTCGGCCAGCAGATACAAGGCCGAGTTGTAGGGCATCATGACGCTGTTGGTCTTGCCGCGCTTCAGCAGCAGGTAGTGGATGGCGGCGATCATGGCCGCGGGGTTGGACAGCAGATCGGGGTTCTTCAGGCGCTTGTCCATGTCGGCGGCGCCTTCGAGAACGGCCGCCACGTCGATGCCGGTCATGGCGGCGCTGAAGAGCCCCACGGCCGACAAAACACTGAATCGACCGCCGACGCCTTCGGGCACTTCCAGGGTGCGATAGCCCTCAGCCTGGCAGATTTCGCGCAGCGTGCCGCCGGCCGGGTCGGTGGTGGCCAGGATGTTGTCCTTGTAGTTCTTGCCCAGTTTCTTGAGCAGCAGGTCGCGGAAGAGAATGAACTGGGCGGCGGTTTCGGCGGTTTCGCCGGATTTGCTGATGACGTTGACGATGGTGCGTTTCAGGCGCGGTGCGATCAAGTCTACCACCGAGCCGATCAGGTCGGGGTCCACGTTGTCCAGGACCAACAGCTGCGGACCGGGGCGGGTGCGGTCGGTCAACAGGTTCCAGGTGTAGGGGTTCAGGGCATTGTGCAAGGCGATGTTGCCCAGGGCGCTGCCGCCGATGCCCAGCACCACCAGCACGTCGCAGCGGTCGCGGAAATGCTCGACCTGCCGCTCCACGGCTTCGAGCATGTCCTGGTCATAGGGCAGATCACGATAGCGCAGCTTGCCTGCTTTGCGCTGGGCGGTCATGTCGCGCGTGATCTGGGCGATGGGCTTGGCAAGGCTCTTGAGTTCGGCGTCACTGACGCCGTGGCGGGCGCCGACAGCCTGGGCGGTGGCGTGTTTCCAGTAGAGACTGATACGATCCATGTTTCTTCCTGCTCCTTGAGGGTCGTGGAAAGCGGCTAAGCATAAACGCCCGAGGCCCCTAGCGGAAGCAGTCGCCCGCAGATTCACGCCGGAAGCACCGCCGGCGCGCGCCGAAGACCCCGGAGCGGCTATCGCCGCGGGCGTCGCGCCGGACGTGAGGTGGGACGAGGCCGGGGAGTATCGCTTTCGATGACCGGCGCCGTGGCCGGCTGGGTCACCAGCACGGTGGAAGGATACCACATCTTGACCACGCCCCACGGCAGATCGGCATCGACCGGGACCTGCGTCAGCTTCAGGCGCGACCTGGCCGCCGGCCCATCGACCGCACGCAGGCTCACCGTGCCGCCGGAAAGCTCCATGGCCCAGCCGGATTTGCTGACGCTGTCCACATAGGTTCCCTTGAGGCGGCTATCGGTGTTGAGGGCGAATTGGGCCGGCTGGTCCTCGCCGAGCATCCGGGCGAAGGCCCACAGTCGCCTGGTGCTGGAGTCGCGCAGCAGCAGCACCGACGACGGGCCGGCCGAAAGATTCAGCGGACCCGATGCAATGGCATCGGCGGCCACGGCGATGGGCTGGGTGCTGGCGATCAGGGCGACGCGGCGGGAAGCACCAGCGCCAGCTTTGGCCGGCAGCGGGTAGCGCATTTCCAGGGGGGCGGCCATGGACGCGATGCGATCGGGGCAGGCGGCCATGACCAGCGTCTGCGGGTGGGCCGTGCGCCAGTGTCGCCAGGTGGTCTTCCAGGTTTCCAGGCTCTGGCCCAGCCCGCTGGCAGCCTGGCCGCGGAGGGTCAGTCCGTTGATGCCGCTGATGAACTCGCCGCGGCGGCTGTTGTAAACCAGCAGGGCGTTGGCCGGCATGGAGACGATGCTCAGGTCGCGCGCCTTGAGGGAGGGTCGCGCCTGCAGTGCCAGGGCACGATTCGCATAGGCCGACCACAGCACCACCATGCGCTGATCAAAGTCGCTGTGCACGACCACCGGCGCCACGGCCAGGTCGGCAAAGGCCAGCGCATAGTGCTTGCGCGCAAAAGTGACGCCCACCACCCAGTCATCGTCGGCCAGGTGGGCCCGCGAAGCCTCCAGCCACTGCGGATGGTCCAGGACGCGCAGATTGCTCGTGGGGCTGGCGACAAAGCGATGGACAAAGAGCACCAGCACCGGGGCCAGCCCGATCAGCCACCAGGCCCGGCGCTTGCCCGCGGCGATCAGCGCGACCAGGCCCACGGCCGGCAGCAGGGTCAGGGCGATCAGCAGCCACTGGTACTGGCGGATCATCGCTATGGCCTCGACACCGCCAATGAAGCGCCCCAGGCGCGGATCGGCGCCATAGCCCACGACGGCGGCGGCCAGCGATGCCAGCAGGATCAAGAGCAGCGGCAGTAGCACTGTAACGCACCATACAGCAGGGCGCCGGTGGATGCCAGCGCATCGCGAATCGCTTATAATTCGCGGCATGGCTGCCGTGGCGTCCCTGCACAATTTATCGAAGGTTTACCGCAAGCCGGGCACGGATGTGGAAGTGCACGCCTTGCGCGAGATCAACCTGGAGCTGGAGGAAGGCGAGTATACCGCCATCATGGGCGCCAGCGGCTCGGGCAAGAGCACGCTGATGAATATCCTGGGCTGTCTGGACCGGCCGACCCTGGGGCACTATCTGCTGGGGGATCAGGACATCTCGCAGCTTGAGGATGATGTGCTCTCGGAAATCCGCAGTCGGCGCATCGGCTTCATTTTCCAGAACTTCAACCTGATCCAGCAACTGACGGTGCTGGAGAACCTGGAAGTGCCCATGTTTTATCTGGGCGTGCCGCCGGCCCAGCGGCGCCAGCGGGCCATGGAAATGGCCGCCCGCGTCGGCCTGGCCGACCGCGCGGACCACCGGCCGATGCAGCTTTCGGGCGGCCAGCAGCAGCGCGTGTGCGTGGCCAGGGCCATGGTCAACGATCCGCTGATTGTGCTGGCCGACGAGCCCACCGGCGCCTTGGACAGCAAGACCGGCCAGGCGATCCTGGAGTTGTTTGACGAGCTGGTGGAATCAGGGCGGACCATCGTGCTGGTGACGCACGATGCGTCGGTGGCCCATCGCTGCCAGCGGGTGATTCACCTGCACGATGGCAAGGTCTTTCGGGACCAGCGCAACGCCCGCCACGCGGTGCAGGTCGAAGGCGGGCAGCTCTCGACGCCGGAGTGACGGGGAATGGGCCGCGCCGCGGCGGGAGCGGTCCTGGGGGAGAGTTGGTAGTCGTTAGAAGGAGCCGCGGAGCGAGGCCTGCGTCCACGTTGTTCTGATAGTATATGCAGCACACCCGCCGGGCGCTCCGCAAGGCAGCTCACTTCGGCGGGTCTTTCTCTTATGGGGCTAAGGCGGCGATGAGGACAGATGCACCCGACGGCGGCCGCAACTTCCCACTCTCTATTCCCCCGGCGAATCCACCGTCGCGATCTGCACCTGCGGGTTGCGGGCCAGTTCGGCCAGAAGCTGCTTACCCACGCGAACATGCAGGCGCACGCGGCCGTCGAGGAACTGCCGCTGGTGGACCGTCGTGTGTGATTCAAGGAAGGACATCAGGCGGCCGTTGGTCAAATCGGCTTCCAGGATCGCCTCCACCTGCTGGCCCAGAAACGCCCGGTGCACCTCCTGGACCAGGGCATGCACTCCCTGGCCGGTGCGGGCGCTGATCGGCAAGGCCTGTGGGTGCAGCGTGCGCCAGGTCGGCCAGGCGGCTTCGCCTTCGGGCGTGTCGATCTTGTTGAGCAGCAGAATCTCGGGTTTGCCCGCAGCGCCGATCTCCTTAAGCACCTGATGGACGCTGGCAAACTGCTGGTGGGCATGGGGGTGGCCAACGTCCAGCACGTGCAGCAGCAGATCGGCGTGGACGGCCTCTTCCAGCGTCGCCTTGAAGCTGGCGACCAGGTTGTGCGGCAGGTCGCGCACGAAGCCCACCGTGTCGCTCAGCAGCACCTCGACGCCGCGCTGCAAGCGCCAGGCGCGCGTCTTGGTATCCAGCGTGGCAAAGAGCTTGTCGTCGGCGTAGGTGCCGGCGGCCGTCAGGGTGTTAAAGAGCGTACTCTTGCCGGCGTTGGTATAACCCACGACACAGACCGTAAAGTGCTCGCGCTTGCGCTGCTGGACCAGGCGGCTCTTGCGCTGCTGGACCTTGACGATCTCGGACTTCAGGTCACTGATGCGCTTGCGGACAATGCGGCGGTCCACCTCCAACTGCTGCTCACCGGGACCGCGGGTGCCGATGCCGATGGCCTGGCCGCCGCTGACGATGCGCTCCAGGTGGCCCCACATGCGGGCCAGGCGCGGATAGGTGTATTCCATCTGGGCCAGCTCGACCTGGAGCTTGGCCTCGTGGGTCTGGGCGCGGGTGGCGAAGATATCCAGGATCAGTTCAGAGCGGTCCAGCACCTTGACGCCCTGGCCGCGCGGGGCGCCGACCTCGGCGTTGATCTGCTTTTCCAGGGCGCCGATCTGCCCGGGGGACAGGTCGTTGTCGAAGATGACCACGTCGGCGTCTTCCTTGAGGCAGAGGCTGGCGATCTGGCTGACCTTGCCGCTGCCGACATAGGTGCCGGCGTCAATGCGGCTGCGTTTCTGAAGGATGTGGCCGACGATCTTGGCGCCGGCCGTCCTGGCCAACGATTCCAGCTCGCCCAGCGGGTCGCGCGGGTCGGCGGTGGAGTTTGGCAGGATGACCCCCACCAGCACTGCCCGTTCCTGACGTACCGATAGTTCCGTTCGTTTAAGTTCTGCCATTCGTTCGCTACTCGTCTGGGGTGATTGTACCGCGCCACTGCCCGCGCATCATGCTCAGACCACTACTGAATCAGAAACGGATCGCGGTCGGCGCTGCTCAGATGCACGGGCAACTGGGGCAGCCGGTCGGCCAGGTGGTGCGCCAGATGCTTCAAGACCGCCCGCTCGCTGTTGGAATGCAGCGCACACACCACGGTGACGCCCGCCTCGGCGGCCCGCAGGGCATCGTGGTGGCGCATTTCGCCGGTCAGATAGAGATCGACCTTCTGAGCCAAGGCTTCGTCCAGCAGGTCACCACAGGCCCCGGCGCAAACCGCCGCCCTATGGACGATGCCGTCAGTGGGCCCGGCCACCAGCAGGTGGTTCAGTTCCAATTGCTGCTTGATGCGCTCCAGGAGCCGGGCCCTCGGGGCGGGCGTGGCCAGCTCGCCGATGCGCCCCAGGCCCTTGAGCTGCGGTGGGGCGGCCAGCTCGACCAGGTCAAAGGCCGGCTCCTCGTAGGGGTGAACCTTACGCATGGCCGCCAGGACCTGCTCGATATCCGCCAAAGGCAAAACCGTTTCCAGTCGTACCTCGTTGACCGTCTCCAACTGACCGGCTTGGCCGATGGTCGGGTTGCTGCCCGATTCGCCCTTGAAGGTGCCGGTGCCCGGCGAGCGGAAGCTGCATGAGCTGTAGTTGCCAATGCGGCCGGCGCCGGCCTCGAACAGTGCCTGGCTGACGGCCTGCACGTGTGACTCGGGCACGAATACCACCAGCTTGCACTGGTTAGCCTTGGGATTCACCATCCGCAGCGGGCGCCGCCAGGCCAGGCCCACGGCGTCGGCCAGCACGTCGTTGGTTCCACCGTCGGCCACATCCAGGGCGGTATGCGGCGAGTAGATCGCCAGCCCGCGGCGGGCGGCATCGTAGACCAGGCTGCCGGCCACCAGGCGCTTGAGCGGCTGAAAGATCGGCGGGTGATAGGCGATCACCAGGTCCGCATCCTGCTGGCGAGCCTCGGCGGCGACCGCGCTGCTGTAATCGATGCAGAGCATGGCCTTGCGGATGTCCTGCTGCGGGTCGCCCAGCAGCAGGCCGACGTTGTCCCATGATTCGGCCAGGTGCAGCGGGGCCAGCTCGCTGAGGACCGAAAGCACGTTTGAGAGTTGCATGAGAAAGATTATGCCCGCCGCTGGCCTTGGAGCAAAACCGCCGGCGGCGTGGACATGAGCAGTTGGATCAGCTTCTGGTTGGCCGGAGGAAATGGATAGTCACTCAGCGCCTGGGGCAAGACCCAGCGCAGCGCCGCACATCCCACGGGCCGGGCTAGGCCGGCAACCCAGCGGCAGAGGATGGGATGCAGCCGCAGTGTGGCGTGGGGGTATACCCAGTCGATGGCCGGAAGCTGACGTAGGACTGCGATGCGGACGGTTGTTTCTTCCGCAGCCTCGCGCTGGGCGGCAGCGGCGGGGGTTTCGCCGTCGTGGAGTTTGCCGCCGGGGAATTCCCACAGGCCGCCCATGGGCGCCTGACGATGGCGCTGGCAGATGAGCAGTTGGCGGCGGCGAAAGATGATGGCCAGGGCGACCTCGACAGGCTGCATGGCCGCAAGCCTAGCGGCCGGGGGCCTTTGGCCCAAGGGGGCGCTGGGCCGCCGGGCGGTTTCAGGCTGGTTTTGACGGGCTGAATCTGCAAAATTGGGATTTCTATAAACTCTTGTATAATAACGAGTAAGGCAAAAAAGAGGCGCCAAAATGGGCCGTAATTTTGGATTGACAGGCTATCGGGGCAGGGGTATAGTCTGGCCAGTTGCTACGGGGCGTGGGTCAAAGCGAATTCAAGCGGCGTTTTTGCCGTGGCGCGCTTCCGGAGGTGGACAGGAGCCACCCCTCCGGAAGCCTTTTTTTGCGCGGTGACAATGCAAGCCAGTTCAACTGTCAGCGTCTGTGAAAACGGCCCGGTCGGGCGCGGTCAGCATGAGGCGTCGGTGCGGAGCAACACCGCGCTGTGTCGTGACCATTGGCGGCTGACGCTTGGGTTGGCCGCCTTGTCGCCAACACGCGCTGGGCAGTTCATCCAGGTCGCCTGCCGCAATCTGCGGCAGGACTACAGCCCGCAGGCGGAGCTGGACTGGGAACCGGGAAGGGCGCTTGGACTTCTGGGCCAGGAGCTGATGTCGCCGCTGGCGCTGCTGCGTCGCCCGTTTTCGCTGGCGGGCCGGCGTGATACGGACAGGGGCGTTGAACTGGACCTGATCTACCGGGTGGTGGGTGTGGGGACGCGCTGGCTGGCGGACCTGAAGCCGGGTGAGCCGGTGCAGATCATCGGGCCGCTGGGCAATCATTTTGAGTTGCCGCCCGAGGACCATACGGCTGTTCTGGTGGGCGGTGGCGTGGGCATTCCGCCCATGCTTTACCTGGCCAGCCAGCTTGCAGGGCGCACGGCCGTGGCCATCTGCGGGGCGACGACAGCAGACCTGCTGCCGCTGACCCTGTGCGGGTCGGCCGACGATGCGGTATCGCCAGGTCAGGCGGTCAGGGAGTTTGCGGAGCACGGCGCGGCTTCGATCATCACCACCGACGACGGTTCGGCCGGCCGGCGAGGTCTGGTGACCGAGGCCCTGGAGACCTACCTGGACGCGCACCGCAACCAGCGGCAGGTGGTCTATACCTGCGGACCCGAGGGCATGATGAAGCGCGTGGCGGCGATTGCCGGCCAGCGCGGCATCGCATGTCAGGTGTCGGTGGAACGGGCGATGGCCTGCGGCATGGGAACCTGCCAGAGTTGCTGCATCCGGGTCCGCAAAAGTGATCCACAGCAGCCGCCTCTGGCGGGCAAGGACTGGGCATGGCGTCTGGCCTGCACCGACGGGCCGGTGTTCCGCGGGGAAGACCTGCTCTGGTAGTGGCTGGGGCTGGGCCGGCTGGGCGGGCGCAAGAAAAAGAGGCCGGTGCTCGCCGTTACACCGGCCTCCAAGTTCAGGCTGCCCGGCCTCTAGGGCCGGAGACCCACAGCCTCATACCGTGTATCGGCCAGAAACGGGTTGAAGATTAAGTAAGAACGTCTGACTTGCCGCCGCTTTCCATCTGCCCGCAGCTCAGGTCCTGTAGCCTTGTTTGGCGTATTCGGTCAGGCGGTAGTAGAGGGTGCGCAGCGAGATGCCCAGCTCGGCGGCGGCGGCGGCGCGGTTGCCGCCATGTCGCTCAAGCGTTGTCAGGATGTGCTGACGCTCCAGGTCATCCAGGGTGGGCGGTCCGCCGGATTCCGATAGAGCGGGGGGCATGTCCAGCTCGGGGTGATCCGAGGTGCGTTTGAGTCGTCGGCGGGCCCGGTCCAGCGAAACTTCCAGCTCGCCCAGGTGACAGGGCTTGGTCAGGAAATCCACCACGTCCAGGCGGATGGCCTCGCGGGCGGCGGCCAGGTCGCCAAAGCCGGTCAGGATGATGACCGGCGTCTGCGGATGGCGCTGGTGAAACTCGCGATAGAAGTCCATGCCGCTTTGGCCGGGAAGGTTCAGGTCCAGCAGGAGGATGTCGTGCGTCTCGGTGCCGAGGAGGCGCTGGGCCTCCTCGGCGCTGCGGGCCCCGGTGGCGGTAAAGCCCATCTGCTGGATGGCCCTTAAGAGCAGGTCCCGCAGTCGGGGCTCGTCCTCGATCACCAGAACCTTGATGGCGGGCTCGTCAGGCATAGCGTCGATGCAAGTATATCATCGGCGGCCGTGAGGACCTATGCGGCTGAGAGTCCTTGAGCGGAACATGCGGACGTAGGGCCTCGGCAGGCATAGCCGCCGCGGCTGTTTCATTGGCGCCAGGCGATTATGGGCGAGCGGCCGGTGAGGCTTGGCGGGTGGATTTGCGGGCGCGCAGCTCGGCTTGCCGCTTCAACAGCAGGTCGTTCTGTTCCCGCCAGAAGGCCAACTGCTGCTGGCGACTCATGCCCGCCAGTCGCTGTTGTAACAACTCGGCGCCTTTGCGCTTCATCTCAACACAGTCGAAGCTCTTAATCCTCATCTTCAATCACCTCCAGTGGCGAACGAATCTCCAGCGGAAGTCGCCGGTGCAGAGCATTCACCGCGTTATAGAGCGGCACCTTCTGGTAATGCACAATGTGTCGGAAATTCCAACTGACGATCATCCCGCAATTGCCGACGGTCGCCAAGGCCACATGAAGAGCATCATCGGCCGAACGGGGCGTGACGATGCCGTGGTCGAGGTAAGCCTGCTGCAAGTTCAGGGCGTCGTCGGTCACCAGGATGGTCTCGGCAAGTGGGAGCATTTCATCGACCAATGTGCGAACCGGCTGCGGAGCCAGGGCGATCTCGTTGAGGACGATCGCAGACACCACGAGCTGGAATCGTCGTCCTTGCCGAACAAGATCGAAGAATCGTCGACTGGCCTTGGCGAATTGTTCATCAAAGACCCCGCCGTACACCGACGTATCTGCGTAAACGCGGACGGGCTGTACGGCGGTCAAAGCCATAATGTTTGATTATACGCCTGAAGGAACACTCTTGAAACTGTCGAATAAGGCCCGACTTGGTGTTTCATCGCACGCGTGCCGGGGGTGGCGGCAAACGCAAACCGCCGCTGCGGACATCAGCCGACGGCGCGGTCAACCCACTGGCAGAGGGTGTGGTACAGAAGCTGGTGCGCTTCCTGGATGCGGTGGGTGGTCTGAGTGGGAACGATGATAGCGATGTCGCACAAGGCGGCGCAGGCTCCGCCGTCGCGGCCCAGCAGACCCACCGTCAGCAGCCCGCGCCTGCGGGCGGTTTGCAGGGCGTTGACGACGGACGGACTGTTGCCGCTGGTGGAGAAGGCCACCAGGATATCACCGACATTGCCCTGGGCTTCAACCTGGCGGGCAAAGACCTGTTCATAGCCAAAGTCGTTGGCGGCGCAGGTCAGAACGGTGGGGTCCAGCAGGGCGACGGCCGCCATGGCGGGGCGGTTTTTCTGGAACCGCACGACCAGTTCCTCGGCAAAGTGCATGGCGTCGGCGGCGCTGCCGCCGTTGCCAATGGTCAGCACCTTTCCGCGGCGCGACCAGCAGGCCATCATCGCCTCGGCCAGGTGCTGCATCTGCGGCTCGAACTGACCCAACCGGGCCAGCAGGGCCGTCGCCTCGGCCAACGCGGCGTGAAGAAGGTCCTTCATGGCTGGTGATTTATACCCGGCGGCGCTATCCAGGGCGAGTGTGGACACAGCCAGGCACAAGGCCCAGGCGGGGTTATGTGCGTGCGGCCAGGGCCGCAGCCGGGCTGTCGCCGGGCGAAGCGGCTGGCGCGGTGGCATCGGCGACAATGGGCTGGCCGGCAATTTCCTCGTCCGTCAGATAGCAGGCCGGGTCGGCGGCCCAGGGGTTGCCGGTGGAAATTTCGGCACGGGCCCGCAGCCCGCCGCCGCAGACGTTCTTGAAGCGGCAGTTTCCGCAGCGCCCCTGCAATAGCGGCAGGCGGCTCTTCAGGCCGGCCATGATGGGATCGGTGGTGTCCTGCCAGATGTCGCTGAACTTGCGCTGCTTGACGTTGCCGAAGGAGCGATACATCGAGAACTGGTCCGCGTGGACGTTGCCCAGGAAGTCGATGTTGGCGATGCCCACGCCGCTGGAATAGCGCCCGCCGCCGTTCCACGCCAGCATCTCCAGCACCTGCTGGGCACGGGGATGGCCTTCGCGCAGCATCCGCAGGTACAAGTAGGGGCCGTCGCAGTGGTTATCCACGGTAAGGATTTCGACGCGCTTGCCGCGTTTCACCAGGTCCTGTGTGCGGTCGAGGATGGTGTCCACGGCCTGGCGCGCTTCGTGGGGCTCCAGGGCCATCAGGTCCTTGCCGCGGCCTGCCGGGCAAAGGTGATAGAAGCAGGCGCGGTCGATGCCCTGCAGCTCGATGAAATCAAAAAGACGGCCCAGGTCCTGGCAGGTGTGCCTCGTCAGCGTGAGGCGCAGGCCCACCTTCTGGCCGACGGCCACGCAGTGCCGGAAGCCCTCCATGGTGCGGGCAAAGGCGCCCTCGACGCCGCGAAACTTGTCATGCACGGCGGGAATGGCGCTGTCGAGGCTGATGCCGATGTAGGCGAATTTCAACTGGGCAAAGCGCTGGGCCGTGGTGCGGTCGATCAGCGTGCCATTGGTGGAGAGTACCACGTGCAGACCCAGGCTGCGGGCAAACTCGGCCAGCTCAAACAGGTCCTTGCGCACCAGCGGCTCGCCGCCGGAAAACAGCACCGCCGGCACCCTGAACTGGGCCAGGTCCTGGAGGACGGCCTTGGCCTGGTCGGTGGAAAGCTCGTCGGAATACTTGCGCGACTCGGAGTCGGTATAGCAGTGAACGCATCGGAGATTGCAGGTGCGCGTCAGGCTCCAGACCACGATGGGCCGGCGCTGCGCGGCGCTTTTGGCCACGGCCATGCGCTGATGCTCCGGCGGGTTGATCTGGGTGATCTGTCGGCCGTAACGGTGGGGCGTACTGGGGGTTTCCAGACCGCCGTAGAGAACGCTGATATCGATCATTCGTGGGCTCCGGGCCGCTGGTAGACCAGCCAGCAGTACAAATGGTATGCCGAGGCTGCGATAGTTGGTAGTTGGCCTTGATACTCGGCGATTGCCGCCTGCTGCCGGCGGGCCTACCGACCATACGTGGCAGACGCACCAGTTGTGCGATTCCCGATCTTGAGAAGAATGGCGGCCAAGGATCAGGCAACCAAGGCGCAACGTGCCGATTATAGCGGGCTTGCGGCCGAGGAGTTGTCCAGCCTGGTGGTATGACGCTTGCTCAAAACCCGTCGGGAGATGGTGCGCCGCAAATGGCTGCATGGACGAATAAACCGGCGAGACAGGTGTTGGCGGTGGCTGCGGTCTGCGGCGCGATGCTGATCGCCGCGGCGCGCTCCCAGACGCAGGAGGCGCCGGCCGTGCGCAGCCCGCACTGGACGGCTGAAGGCTGCGCCAGTTGCCACCGCATGGAAAACGGCAAGCCGACTCCCATCGCCATGGCCCAGGCGCAAGGCTCCTGTGTGAAATGTCACGATGGCAGCACCGCTGCCGCCGAAGCCCATCCGGTGGGCCGGGCCCTGCGCGGCGACACCGCCCAGCCGGGGGCGGGCTGGCCGCTGCTGGAGGGGAAGATGGGATGCCTGACCTGCCACGATGCGCGCGCGGCATGCACCGATAAGCGTCCGGAGTTCAATACGGCGTTTCTGCGCAATCCGCCGACCGAGGAGAGGCCGGACTTTTGCCGCAACTGTCACCGGCCGGAGCAGTTTCCTCGCGTCAACCCGCACGCTATGCTCAAGGCCGACCGCAGCATCGACAAGGACAAGTGCCTGATCTGTCACCAGGACGTGCCCGATACGAACGTGCGGCGGCGCAGCGGCCGGCCGCAGTTGCGGGCGGCGGCGGCTTTGCAGTGCGCCACCTGCCACGCGCGGCACCGCGACCCAGCTCCACGCGGCCACATGGGCGCCGTGGTGGGGCCGGACATGCAGGCGTATCTGCGGGCACGTGAGCTGGTGGGGCTGACCGGAACCCCGCAGCGCAAGCTGCTGGAGGATCTGAAGGCGGCCGGGGCCAAGCCCCAGCGGCTGATCCCCGACGAGAATGGGCGCATGACCTGCACCACCTGCCACAATCCCCACCAGGCGGGGACGTTTGTTCCGGGCAGCGATCTGAACTTCGGCGCCATTCGGATTCACGATGGCAAAACCATCTCGCCGGTGCGCGGGCAGACGTGGTGCAACCATTGCCACCAGCTCTGAGGCCACAGCCATGCAGAAGTCAGCTAGCATGCAGAAGCGCAGACAGCCAAGGATGCGGTCGTTCCACCCGGCTTTCGGGCACGGGCCACGCGGTCGGATGGCGCCGGTCCTGCTGGCGGTGATCTGCCTCCTGGGATTGGCGACCACGGCGCAGGCCGCGGACCCCGAGGGCTGTTTGACCTGCCATCAGTACCGCGGCCTGTCGCGGATTCGCGACGGCAAGAACATTTCGCTGTTTTACGTGGATCCCAACTATTACAGCCAGGGCCTGGGGCCCCATGCCCGTCTGCGGTGCACCGACTGCCATGTGCGCAGCGAGGTGGAGGTGTTTCCGCATCGAAAGGTCAGCGCGGTCGACTGCGCGCGGGCCTGTCACCTGGCCACCACCGGCAACGTGGAAAAGCGTTTTGGCCACGACCGAATCCAGAGCATGTTGGGCGGGTCAGCGCACACGCAGGCGGTGCTGGAGAAATCCAACGAGCTGTTGGGCCGACCGCTGCGCGACCAGCAGGCCAAGTGCCTGCTCTGCCACGATGAGCCGACGTTCCGGCGCAACGGCCACACGTTCGCCTCCGAGGAAGCGCCCATCGAGCGCTGCGGGGTATGCCATGAGAACGTGCCGCGCACGGACAGCCGGTTTCGCTACTGGCACGTGCACGCCCGCAGCCAGCCGGCGCGCACCAAGCAGGACACGGTACGGGTCTGCGCTTTGTGCCACAGCCATCAGCAGGTGCGCCAGCACTTCAAGCTGCCGGATGCCACGGCGTCGTACCTGGCCAGCTTTCACGGCAAAGCGATCTTGCTGGGCAGCCAGCAGACGGCCAGTTGCCTGGACTGCCACGTCGGGCAGATGCAGAACGTGCACCTGATCCAGGAGCCGGGCCATCCACAATCCTCGGCCCATCGCGGACAGTTGGCCGACACCTGCCGCTCACCGGCTTGTCACCCGGCCGCCGGGGCGCAGATCAGCAGCGCGGCGATGCACATGGAACTGGCGACCACGCGCGGCGTGGAATATTTCATCGCCTTCATGTTCATCGTGCTGATCCTGTTTACCTTCGGCCCGTCGCTGGTGCTGACGGCGCTGAAATTGATCCAGATCGTGGTTGGCCGGCAGGACCCCCAGCACCACGAGCACGAGCACATGGCCCGGCGGCTGATGCAGATGCCCGAGGGCCGGCGACGCCTGGTGCGCTTCACGGGGCATCAGCGGGCCCAGCACTGGCTGCTGGTGGTGGCGTTCAGCACGCTGGTGTTGACCGGCTTCCCGATGAAGTTTGCCGACTATCGCTGGGCCCAGTGGCTCATCGGCGTCTTTGGCGGGCTTTCGCCGATGCGCATTGTGCATCGAGTGGCCGGCGTGGTGCTGATCGCGGGCATGTTCTATCACATGATCTACCTGGGCGTGGTGCTGCATCGCCAGAAGCGCCAGGGCGGCAAGGGTTGGGTGCGCACCTTCCTGGAGCTGCCGCTGGTCATGCAGCCCAAGGACATGAAGGAGATGATGGACCTGCTGCTGTACCTGGTGGGACTGCGCAAGCGGCCACTGGAAGCGGGGCGCTTCAATCCCGAGGAGAAGTTCGAGTATTTCGGCGTGTTCTGGGGCTCGGTGCTGCTGGGCATCACCGGTGTGCTGATGTGGGCCAACGCCTGGACCACGCAGCATCTGCCCGGGCGCGTGCTGACGGTGGCGCTATTGGTGCACTCGTTCGAGGCGTTCCTGGCGCTGCTGCACGTGGGAATTCTGCACATGGTCACGGTCATCTTTTCGCCCACGGTCTTTCCGATCTCGCGGGCCATGTTCACCGGCGACACGCCGCCGGCCGAACTGGCCGAAGCGCACGGGGCGCTGGTCGAACAGGTGCATCATGAGGTGTTGGGCGAGCACGCGAAGCCGGAGGTAAGCCATGGCTGAGCCATCCGATCAGAAACCTGCGGAACTGCCGCCCGCGGCGCCGACCCCCGAGGCTCCCGCCGCCGCGCCGCCGCCGCCGCCGGCGCCGCGCCCGCCGTGCGGGCGCCGGCTCAAGATGCTGCTGGTGCGGCTGTATTCGCTGGTGGTCCTGGCGGTGGTGGTATGGTCGGGCTACATGGCGGTGGCGTACCTATTCCGCTCGGTATTTCGGCCGCTGCCCGTGCCGCAGCGTTTTGTCGACTGGCAAGGGCACCTGGACGCCGCATCGCTGCACCAGTCCCAGGTTGCGGGGATCGGCGGACCGGCGCAGCGTGCGCCGCTGGGCCATTATCACAAGGTGGACCGCTGGTTCATGCCCGATGCCAACAACGGTTGCGCCAGCCAGGGCTGCCATTCGCCGCTGCCGCATACGCGCCGGCCGGAAGTGGCGGCGTTTGCGAATCTGCACTCGACCTTCATGGCCTGCGGGATGTGCCATCAGCCAGCCGAGGGCGGCAAGGTGTCCGCCAGGTGGGTTGCCTTGGACAGCGGCAAAACACAGGAGCCGCCGGCCATCCTGCGGCTGCTGGGCTACCTGCGGTCGGAACCGGCGGCGATCAAAGCCAATCCCGCGGCCGCGCATGAGCAGATCGTCAGCCTCCTGCGCAACAGCCTGCAGGTGAGCGGTCCCGAGCCGCTGCTCAATGACCTTCTGCTGCAGATCGAAACCTCCGCGCCCGGCAGCCCGCCATGGGTGCATGCCGTGGACCATCTGGGTGCTGAGCTGCCCAATCACTGCCGCGGCGAATATGGAGCCAAGCTCTGGCCGGCAAGTACGGACCCGACAGCGGCGCGGCAGCAGCTTGCGGCGGCGGCCAAGCGCTACGGCGTCACGGCCGACGTCAGCCAGCGGCAGGAAATCCGCAAGACCATCCATCAGCCCCTGGTGCGGGCGCCGGAGTCGTGCCTGAGCTGTCACAGCAGTCCCGGCGCGCTGGACCTGCCGGCGCTGGGCTACTGGCCGGCGCGGGTCGCGGCGCTGCAGGAGCTGCCGCTGGCCAAGATGATGCAGCAGATTCGCCAGGGCCAGGAATTCCAGTTGCCCAAGGTGTTGGAGGTGCCCAATGCGCCCAAGCCCTGAGTCAGCGATGAAGGTGCGAAGGTCGCGGAGCTGGTGGTTGTGCGCTGCGATAGCCGTGCTGGGTGCGGCGGCGGCGCTGGCCGTGCCGCCCCTGCCGGCCGACAAGCGCATCGGGGCCCGCGTCGTCCAGACGATTGCAGCGCCCGCCGACGATGCCCTGCACATGCCCACCGACGTGGCGGTCGATAGTCAGGGACGCATTTACGTGGCCGACGGCGCCGGCGACCGCATCGTGCGCTTCAGCGCCGCCGGCAAGTTCGATCAGTCACTGCGGCAGTTCGGACAGCATCGCCTGCGCCGGCCCATCGGTTTGACGGTGGATGCCTCCGACCGGCTATGGATCGCGGACACGGGCAATCATCGCGTGCTGCTGGTGTCGGCCGACCACAAGGAAGTGCAGGCGCTGGAGCCGCCGGCCCTGGAGGGCGGCCATGGCGTGGACCCGACCGACGTGGCCGTCACGGCCGACCTGGCGCGGACCTATGTGGTCGACAATGAGAACCATCGCATCCTGGTGCGCGACAACAGGAACGGGAACTGGACCGCGCTGGGCAAATATGGCCGGGCCCTGGGGCAATTTCAGTGGCCGTTCATGCTGTGCCTGGGTCCACGCGGATACCTGAGCGTGACGGAAGTGCTGGGGGCGCGCATCCAGCAGATCAGCCCCGCCGATCGCTGGGCCGGCGAGATCGGCACCTGGGGCGTGGAGCTGGGCCAGCTCTACCGGCCCAAGGGAATCGTGGCCGACGCCGCGGGGCGACTGCTGGTGGGCGATTCGACGACAGGGGTGATCCAGGTCTTCCTTGAGCGTGGCCAGCTGGAAGGAGCCCTCAGCGGCGAAGATGGACGGCCGCTGCGCTTCGAGCATCCGATGGGCCTGTGCCTGGATGCCCAGGGGCGGCTGCTGGTGGTGGAACTGGGGGCCAACCGCGTGGCGGTGGTCAGCCTGGAGAAGCGCAAGTGAGGCTGATGGCAACAGCATGGCTGGCGGTGGCGCTGGCGCCGGTGCTGGTGTATGGCCAGGCGGGTGTGCAGCGCGACAGCAAGCGCGAGTGCGCGGTCTGTCACCTGGACTGGGCGGCGTCATTCGATCGGCCGGCGGGCGTGCTGTTGATGGACCGGCCCGCCAAGCCGCAGGCCGCCGAAGCGCCCATGTGTTTGGGATGTCACGATGGGTCGGTGGCCGACTCGCGGCGCACGGTGTGGCTGGAACACGGGCACAGGATGGGCCAGGCCCCCTCGGACAAGGTCAAGATACCGGCCGACATGCCGCTGGAGGATGGCAAGATGGTCTGCCGCACCTGCCACTCGGCCCATGCGCCGGGGCGCGGCACGCCGGATTTCACCAACATCGTTTTTGTGCGCACGCCCAAGGATGGGGGGCACCTGTGCCAGAGCTGCCATCCGCAGAAAGCGCAGGGTCCCCAGCACGGTACGCACCCGCTGGGCAAGATGCCCTGGTCGCTGCCGAAGGAGTTGCAGCGCGAAGGAGCGCGCGCCGGCGGCGAGCAGAACCAGAACCTGACCTGCCAGAGCTGTCACATGGCCCACGGGCCGCGGGCCGACCACCTGCTGGTCATGGGCACCGAGAGCAGTCAGCTTTGCCTGAGCTGTCACGTGAAGCTCAAGCAGGAGATGTGGCACGAAGGCTCGCAGGAGCATCCGCAGAACCCGCCGGTCAAGAACGACGTTCAGCGCCAGGCCATCAAGGCCATGGGCACGCGCATCGGGCCTGGTGATAAGGTGATCTGCCTGTCGTGTCATCGAATGCACGATGGCCACGCCGGCCGCTATATGCTGGCCCAGACGCTGACCGACAGCAAGCTGTGCACAGCCTGCCACCCTGACCGGGCCAACGTGCTGGGATCAACGCACGATCTGCGCAAGACCGCGCCCAAGGATACCAATCGACTGGGCCAGACACCGCAGCAGGCGGGGCCTTGCGGCGCCTGTCACAGTTTCCATCGCTATGCCAGAGAGCCCAAGCCGGCGGCGGCCGACCCGCGCGGGCTGTGCGTGACCTGTCATCCCCTGCGTCAGGATGACCACAAGGGCCTGGGCTTTGGCCACCTGACGGCGCTGCACAAGGACAAGGTGCCACCGGACAACAAGCTGACGCTGTATCCCGGCAAGACCGATCCGGCCATCAGTAACATGACCTGCACCACGTGCCACGATCCGCACCTGACGGATCACAAGCAGTTTCTGCGGGTTTCCGGGGACCAGCTATGCGCCAGTTGCCACCCGGGCGAGGTCAAGACCTTGGCCGGCAAGCATGATTTCACGCGCCGGCCGGAATTGAAGAATGGGCGCGGCGCCAGCGCCGAGCAGACCGGTAAGTGCGGCTTCTGCCATGCGGTGCATCAGTCGGTGGGTCCGGTCATGTGGATCGGCACCGGCCAGGCGCCGCGGCAGCCCGACCAGCTTTGCACCGAGTGTCATCGCGAGGGCGGGCTGGCGGCCAAGACGCCCGCGGCCAGGTTCAGCCACCCCACCGGCGCCAAGGCGACGGCCAGCACCAAGCCGGCGGGGGGCCTGCCGCTCTTTGACAAGGAACTGCATCGGACCGGCGGCGGCGGTTTTGTCGCCTGCTCAAGCTGCCACGAGGTGCATGCGGACGGCCAGAAGTCGGCGCACATGCTGCGCCTGGGTGGGGGGGTATCGGAATTGTGCCTGGCGTGCCATCCCCAGCAGGGAGCGATGGCCGTGGGGCGCCACGATTCGCGCGGCAAGGGCAAGTGGCCGGGCGTCAAGGTCGAGAACGATTTGTGCGCCGGTTGCCATAAGGCCCATTCCAACGACAGCACCTCGCAACTGTGGACCGTCGGCCGGCAATTCGAGCAGCAGGGCACCGATGCGGCCTGCGTGGCCTGTCATCCCAACAGCGACTGGGCGGCCGACCCCAAGACGCCGCGCCCCGGAGCCATGATGCATCCGCGGCCGGTAAAGGGCGACGCCCAACTGCCGCTGCTGGCCGACCGGGACGGCAACGCGCGCCTCGGTTGCCAGACCTGCCACGATCCGCACGCCTCGGCCCAGCAGCCGCGGATGCTGCGTGTGGCGGCCAACGCGCCGTCATCGGAGGTCTGTGCGACTTGTCATACCAACACCAAGGCGATGGCCCATGGCATGCACGCGCCGGACGTGCTGAAAACACGCGGCGACAAGGATCCGACCTGCGCGCCCTGTCATGCGGTCCACGCTGTTCCGAACATGCAGGTGCAATATCTATGGACGGCGGGCCAGGCGGATGAATCGGCGGTGCTGGAAGAGCGGCTGTGCCTGTCGTGCCACGGTGATCGCGGGACGGCCACGCGCCGGCCGCAGATGGTGCGCCATCCGGACACGCTGCGCGGCGGCGTAAAACTCAGCAGCACGCGCCCGGCGGCGCTGGCGGCCACCACGCGGCCGGCAGCAGCGGGGCAGGTGACCTGCCAGACCTGTCACCTGTCGCACGGGCCCCTGCAGCCCGCGGCGGCGGCGGTGGCGCCCATGGCGCAGCGGCGCATCGTCAAGCCGATGCTGCGGCCCGGCGTGGCGATGGACTACTGCGCATCGTGCCATGGCATGGCGGCCTCCAAACTGTTTTTGTATTTCCACCAGCCGGCCAAGCGCGCCAACCTGCCCAAGTTTGAGAAGAACCCGCAATAGCGCCTAACGCAGCCATGCCCGGCGCGGTTAAGATGGCGGGCTGTGGTGCTGCATTGGGTGCGACATTTCGATCCGCGGCGATGGCTGGGCTGGGTGGCGGACTTCTGCTATCCCGGGCGCTGTCTGCAATGTGAAGCCGATGGCCCGGGCGCCCGGCCGCTGTGCCCCAAGTGCATGGCGCCGCTCGAGGAGCTGGCCGCCGCCGCTCGCTGCGGGTCCTGTGCCATGCCACTGGCCGAGGAAGGCGCGCCGTGTCCTTATTGTCTGGGTAAAGGCCTTTATCCGTTTGAGCAGGTGCTGAGCCTGGGGGTGTTTGGTCCGCCACTGCGCCAGTTGATCCACCGGTTCAAGTATGGCCGGCAATGGCCGTTGGGCGAATACCTGGCCGAGATGCTGGCGCGCCAGCGGGCGGTGCGGGCATCACTGGCAGAGACGGACTGTATCGTGCCGGTGCCCCTGCACTGGCGCCGGCGCCTGGGGCGCGGTTTTGACCAGGCGCAGGTGATCGCCTCGCGCCTGCGGGCCCACAGCGGTTTGCCGGTGGTTCGGCCGGCGATCCGCGTGCGGCCGACCGAGACCCAGACGCGCCTGTCGGCCACGGCGCGCCATGAAAACCTCAAGAACGCCTTTGCCCTGGTTCGCCCGCAGGCGGTCGAGGGTCGGCGGCTGCTGCTGGTCGATGATGTCAAAACCAGCGGGGCGACCTTGCAGTCGCTGGCGCGGGTGCTGCTGGCGGCCAAGCCCGCCAGCCTGTCGGCGGTGGTGCTGGCGGTGGCCGACCCGAGGCACCGGGATTTTGAGGCGATATGATGGGGGAGTTGGTAGTTGATTAGTTGGTAGTTGGGAGTTGCTGGAGAATCTGCGGGCAGGATGCCGCTGGACCACGGGCGCCTGCCCGCCGGCAATCGTCGCGCTGCCGTCGCCGTGTCGCGCCGTCGCGTTCTCTGGATTTGGTCATCGCAGAACCCTCTCTTGTAAACGCACATACCTCTGGCGAGAATCTGTTGCACATGCGCCACGTCCGCCGGGCCATCCTGTTTGCGTGGGTGTTTTACTGGGTGGGGATTTTCACGCTGACGCATCTGCCGCGACTGCGCCCGCCGGCGGGCGTTTCGGACAAGACCGGGCACCTGCTGGCGTTCTTTGTCTGGGGGCTGCTGGGCGGCCTGGTTATACGGCATCAAAGCGGACGCTGGGACCGCATCTGGTGGCTGCTGCCGCTGGGGCTGGTCTATGCGGCGCTGGACGAATGGACACAGCCGCTGGTCGGGCGCAGTTGCGAGCTGGCCGACTGGCGCATGGATGTGGCCGGGATCATGGCCGCCCTGGCCGTCTTGTCGCTGGCGCGGCTGATGAGCGGCCGCGGCAAGCCAACCGTTGAGCCTCGCCCGGCGCGGACGTAGGATGCGCGCATGCATGAAGGTTATCTCTCAGCTCCGTGGCGCATGGAATACATCCGCTCACTGGATAAGAGCGGGGCGTGTTTTCTTTGCGAGGCGGTGGCCGCCGCCGACGACCAGCAGCGGTCAGAGCGGCTGGTCTTGTGGGAAAGCCCGCTGAGCATCGTGCTGATGAACCGCTATCCCTACAACAACGGTCACCTGCTGATCGCTCCCAAGGTCCACAAGGGCGAACTGGAAGAGCTGTCTCACGAGGAATTGCTGGATGTGCAGCTTCAGACCAGTGAGTCGGTGAAGCTCCTGCGGCGGGCGATGTCGGCCCAGGGTTTTAACATCGGCATCAACCTGGGGCGCTGCGCCGGGGCCGGCCTGCCGGGGCATTTGCATCAGCACGTGGTGCCGCGCTGGGGTGGGGATACCAACTTCATGGCCGTGGTGGGCGAGGTGCGCGTCGTTCCGCAGATGATCTCACAGCTTTATGACGAGCTGCTGCGCTGCCGCCGGCAGATGTGCGCGGCGGGCAGCGGCTCCTAGGCGATTTGGGAGGCCGATGTGCAAGGGTTCCTGGAGACCTTCATTCCGCTGTTTGTGGCCATCGACCCCTTTGGCCTGCTGCCGGTGTTCATGTCGGTGACGGCCGGCATGTCGGCCTCGCGGCGGCGGCGCGTGACCTTCGAGGCGGTGGTGGCCGCCACCCTGATCGCCTTGGGGTTCATGTTCCTGGGCCGGGCGACCTTCAATTTTCTGGGCATCAGCGAGCACGACTTCAAGATCGCCGGTGGGCTGATCCTGCTGGTGCTGGCGATTCTGGACCTCTTGCTGCCGGGCAAAGCGGCCGTGATCGAGGACCAGACGGTGGGACTGGTGCCGCTGGCCACCCCGCTGATCGTGGGCCCGGCGACCATGACCACGATCCTGGTGGTCAGCCAGCGTTCCTATCCGCTGACGGCGGTGTCGCTGGGGGCCAATCTGCTGCTGCTGCTGGCGGTGCTGCTCAGCGCCGGCATGGTGGCGCGGGTCGTGGGCCTCAATACGCTGCGGGCCTTCAGCAAGCTGGTGATGGTGCTGCTGGCGGCCATCGGCGTGAACTACATCCGCGTCGGGGTGACGGCACTCTTGGCGGCGCACCCCTGAGGGCGGACTACGTAGCGCGGAGCCGATCCGCCTCACATCTTCTCGCCCGTCGATGCATATATTGTCCACCTGCACCACGTTGGGTGTACTGCCTAGGGCGAGGACGGTGTCATATGTAATTCATTGCGCCGATCGCAGTTGAGCCTCAAAGGACTTGCGGATGAGCGGAGTGGCTTCGTCAACCTGAGCCATGGTCCCTATCGCGAGTTCCAAATCCCCCACTCCGTAATGTCCAATGGACGACACGTCGCGAGCGAATGACGGTGGGTTCTCGATGTGACTGTGCCTCAGTTTCAGCCACACCCGCAGGCTGCCCTTTTGTAACCGGATACAACAGAAGATGGCCCTGCCGCAGACGTAGTTGATCGTCATTGCTACGCAACGGCGCTGGATGGCTCCCGGTTTCAGAGAAAGGCAAAGGCGGTCGAGGGTCTGATAGAGTTCCACGACCTCCTTGGGCTTACCCTCCAGATGATGAGCTTCGTCGTATGGCGTCAGCGTGCGAGTTGCTTTCGCGCGACGAGTTACCCAGGCTTTGCTGGCGCCTGCAGATCTTGCTGACGGCCCTCCGTCCGTGTCTGCCCGCCGGCGTACTCCATCGGCTGCGGAAGGTAGCATCGTAGCGGCGCCCTCTGCCCATATTCGTGCAATGCTCTCTTTGATCTGCCGGGGGACCAGTTCGTCGTCGCCGGCGCCTGCCCGGACGAGGTTCAGCAGCGTGCGAGGGGCATCGCGCATGATGCCCGCAAGCGCCTTGCGGACCTTGCCATCGGTGAAGGTCTGCTCCCCGATCGCATCCAAGGTGCCCTTCGCCATCTCCTCGCGCGAGAATCGCCACATCTGCCGGGCGATCTGTTCGATAGGCAGCCGTTCGGGGCCGCGTGGGTCTAGCGAGACCTCGAACATCAGCTTATCTGGCGCGGGGCATTGCTCCACACTGCGGTAAACTTTCCAAACAACACCGTTGGTGAGAACACACCAGACGATCCCGTCGTTTGCCGCGTAGCCGACCACCTGCGTGATGCCTTTGACATCGTTCAGCGGGTCATCGAGCGGCTTTGCTTCTACCAGGAGTACCGGTTTACGGTTGAGAAGCATTGCGTAGTCCACCGACTTGTTGTCGACCGTCGGGTATTCGAGTTGCACTTCATCAGGATCGCGCACATCCCAACCCAAGGCCTCAAGCAACGGATCCACGATGATCGTCCTCGTGGGCGTCTCCTTCAACGACCGCTTCCGTAAGCCGTCCAGCTTTGGTTGAACGGCCTCGATTGCGCGAATCAGTTTGTCCATGAACTTGGTCCTTCCCGATAACTACCAAGCCATTATGGCCCGACGATGGAACTCTTGCCAGTCGCAGTGGTAGTTGAACGAGCCGGTCTTCTGGCGGCAGTTTGGCAAGCCGCTACAAGTTGTCGCCGCAGTAGGTGAGGTGGGTATCACTGATCGTTGGGGGCTTGACCTGGCGTGGTACGCCACCGGGAGGGCGAGGCTCCGCCGAGCCGCTGCTGCTCAGGGGCCGTTCGGGGAGGCTCCATCAAGAGCGTTTTGGGCGGAACCAGCGATGGCCCGCGTCGTCGGCGCCCACCCCAACGGCTCGCGAGGACGCTCGCCCACCCGGTCGCTGCAACAACTGCGCCCTATCGCTGCGCCCTATACCGCCGCCGCCGAATCGAACTCGCGCGGCGGGTCCATGATCCGCAGGCACACGGTCGGCGGGGCGATCACCGGCAGGGCGTCGATCTGCTTCATCGCTGCCTGCACCGCGCCTTCCTTGGCCAGGTGCGTGGTGATCACCACCGGCACGAAGGCGCCGCCGTCGTTTTCGTGCTGCATGACGGCCGACATGCTGATGCCGCCCTTGCCCAGAATCGCCAGCACCTGCGCCATCACCCCGGGCTGGTCCTTGGCCGCCAGGCGGATGTAGTAGCGCGACTGTAATTGGCCAAACGGCAGCACCTGGGCCGCCGGGACCTGGTCGGGATAGATACGAAGCTGCTTGAACGCCAGCGGAACCAGCCCCATGGCCACACCCACGATGTCGGACACCACGGCGCTGGCGGTGGGCATGCGCCCGGCGCCTCGGCCATACCACAGGGCATGGCCCAGAGCATGTCCATAGACACTGATGGCGTTGAAACTGCCGCTGACGTCGGCCAGCACGTCGTTGCGATGCACCAGCGTCGGATGCACGCGCAGCGAAACCGCCTCGCCGCTGCGCTGGGCGATGGCCAGCAGCTTGATGATGTACCCCAGTTCGCCAGCGAAGCGGATATCGTCGGCCTGCAGCGTGTCGATCCCCTGCACGGCGATATCCTGCTCGCCGACGCGCATGTTGAACGCCAGGCCGGCCATGACCGCCAGCTTTTGCGCTGTATCGCGGCCGGAAACGTCCAAGGCCGGGTTGGCCTCGGCAAACCCCATCTTCTGGGCCTCGGCCAGTGCCTGGTCATAGGACCAGCCGTTCTGGGTCATCTTGGTGAGGATGAAATTGCAGGTGCCGTTGACGATGCCGATCAGGGCATCGATGCGGTTGGCGATCAATCCGCGCAAGAGCGCTTCGACGATGGGAATGGCGCCGCCGCAGGAGGCCTCGAAGGCGATGCAGCTATTGTGCTGCCGGGCCAGGGCAAAAAGCTCCGGCCCGCGCAAAGCCAGCAGGCTTTTGTTGGCGGTGACGACGGGCTTGCCCAATTTCAGGGCGTGTTCGATGAATTTGCCGGCGGCGGTGGTGCCACCGATCAATTCCACGATGATCTGGCTGCGCGGGTCGTCGATGGCGGCGGCCGCGTCGGTGGACATGGGCAGCTCGGCGGCGTCGGGGGGATAATCCTCCGGGCCTTTGACGACGACATGTACCAGCTCCAGGTCCAGGCCGGTTCGTTCCCTCAGCATGCGGCGCTGCTGGCGCAGCAGGTTGACCACGCCGCCGCCCACCACGCCACAGCCCAACAGGCATACGCCCACGGTTTTTTCGCTCATGACAGTGTCCTGGAATGACAAGGCGACGAATGTACGCGCGGCACCTACGCCTGGCAACTTGCACGGGCGGCGGGCCGGGGGCCTGGCGCTCGCAGGGACGGCGGCATTGCGTATCATAAAGACCATGCGAAGCCTGACCCTGCTCATCGTGGCCGTCATGGGGGCTGGGACGTTGCCGGCATCGGCAGGGGCGGCGCAGCTTAAGGATCATCCTCATCCGTTCATTGCCTGGACCAGCCAGGAGGCCGCCGCCGCGCGCCAGCGCATCCAGTCGCAGGACTGGGCCCGTCGTGAATACGACGCCATGATGGCCGAGCCGCGCGGGCAGACGTTTGCGCGGCTCTTTGCCTGGTCGGCCATGGGCGACGCCAAGGCGGCCGAGCAGGAAAAGAAATACCTGCTGAGCTTCATCGACGCGCCGGTCGATGAGAAGCGCCGCTGGGCCGACAACTATCTGTCGGTCCTGCGTTATGACGTGCTGTATGACCAGTTGACCGCCCAGGAGCGCCAAGGCATCGAGCGCACCTTCCGCACGCATATCGAATGGCAACTGACCCGCGACACCCATAACTACACCAAGCTCAGTTGGTTGCCCAACATGATGTGGCCAAGGCCGTTTTCCACCTACATGATGGCCCTGGTCCTCAAGGACGAGGACCTGATCCGCAAGTGCTTCAACGACCGCTGCGGCTGGAAATGGTATTTCGACCAGTACATCTCCGACGGATACTTCTACCAGGAGGAATTTGCCAAGCAGCCGCCGATGAACGGCCAAATGCTGCTGTGGGCCATGGGTCTGGATCGGCTGGGCCTGGGCGAAATGGGCTTTGACTATGTCGGCCAGGGCGGGGCCACGCTGCGCAAATACCTGGAGTCCTATTTCCTCCTGGCTTATCCCAAGATTTACCTGGGCGACGATCCGGCCAGCCCCACGGCCCGGCCGATGATCCCCATGCTGGCCATGGGCGATGCCAAGGGCGGCGGCTCGGCGCTGGGGCGCGGCTATTTCGCTCAGCACAACGTTGTCGACGGCCGGGCGCCCGGCGAGAAGGATGCTTCCCAGGCGCGCTGGCGTGGGGCGAACATGAACGGCCGCGACCACCGCGACGCCATCGTGCAGAAGCTGAACCACCCGCTGTGGTTTGAGATTCTGCATCGCAAGTATCCCGACGGTCACTTCGACTGGCTGCTGTGCCAAATGCGGGCGGCGGGGCAGGACAAATATTACCCGTCGCTGCTCTTTGGCCTGGAACCCATCGACCCGGCCAAGGTACGTCCCCCCAGGATGCCAAGCGGCGTCTATCCCCAGCGCGGGCTGGCTTTGCTGCGCAGCGACGAATCGGAAAATTACTTCGACTCCCCGGGACTGGCGCTGTTTCTGCGCTCCGCCACGCCTTATGCCCATTCCGTGCCCGATTCGCTGGCCATCGCGGGGCTGTATGCGTTCAACCGCGCCATCTATCTCAACCGCGGCGCCGCCGGCGGCTACGCCGGCGTTGACCCCGGCTGGAGCAACTCCATGCGCTCGCATGGCGGAGTGCTGGTGGATGGCCGCGAGCCCGGCTTCAGTTGGGACTGCACGTCGCGCAGCAAGTTCACGCCCGAGGCGAAAATGGCCGCCTTCGGTACGCGCCATCTGTATCCCGATTTGGAGGCACAGCGCCTGGTGGTGCTGACCGGCCAATATGTGCTGGATGTCTTCGCGCTGCATTCTCCTTATGCCCGCAATTATCAGTGGCAGGTGCACACGCTGGGCCATGCGGCACCCGATAACCCCGACCAGTGGGCCGAATCGCGCCAACTGGTCGGCAGCAGCTACGACCTGGTCGAGGAACGCTCCTGCGTCGTCGGCGAAAAGCCATGGACCGTCTATGCCATCCAGCGCACGGCCGGCGCCGAGCCGGAGGCGGGCATCCTGGGCCCGCGCTGGTGGCAGCAGCGCGTGGGCGTGCGCATGACCATGCTGGGTGAAGAGGGCACCATCGCCTACACGGCGCTGAACCCCACGCATCCCCCGAAGAAAGACCGCCTGAGCTTCGGGGCTATCGAGCGCGGCGGGCTGTCCATCCTGGCCGCCCGTAACAAGAAGCAGACCGCCTTCATCGCCCTGCACGAGCCGTTTATGGAAGTGCAGAAGATCGCCGCCGTGCAGGTGCTCCAGCGGCAGGACCAGGGCGCCACCCTCGCGGTAGACCATGTGGACGGTACGCGCGACACCATCCGCCTGAACTGGGCGACGGACGCCAAGGACGATGCATTTGCCTTTCAACGGGCGGCCGGCGCCGCCACGCGGCCGACAGCGCCCGTGGGCGTGGTGGCCGGCGCCTGGAACGTCGACACACTGCGTCTGTCGGCGGGCGGGTCGGCCAAGGCCCAGCTTTGGCTGCGCAATCAAAGCACCGCCGCCCTGACCGCGCTGAAACTGACCGCCCAGGCCAGCGCGGGGCTGAGGGTGACGCCGTCCGAACTGTCGCTGGACCTTAAGAGCGGCCAGGAACAAACCGTGGAGTTGACCCTCACCGCCGAAGGCACGGATTGGTCAATGCAGTCCCTGCGTCTGGTGGCTTCCGATGCGGCCGTGAACGTGCAGGCGCCGCGCCTGGCGGTGACGGTGGGCGTGGTCAACCAGCCCCTGCAAATCTGGCCGGCGGATTTTGCCAGGACCCTCTACGCGCCGCGTTACGTGGCCCGCTATTACTACTACCAGACCGTGGCGGCCGAGTTCCTGCTGGATCCATCAGGCCAGCGCCGTTTTGACGGCCAGAAGTTCCCGCGTCTGATGATCCATGCGCCCGATGCGCCGGAGAAAGACCGCTGGCCGGAGCATCCGCTGAGCGGTTTTCAGGCCTTTGACCCGCGACCGCGCAAGGAGGCCGACGGCACGCCCTTCCTCTCCGACACCGGCACACATCCGCACGGCTACAGTTCGCCCTGCGAATATCGCTTCACCCAGGACTGGATCTGGATTCGCTACAAAGGCGGCGCGGGCAAGGAAATCTGCTTTGACTGGTCCGGCAAGGGGGGGCGTGACGTTCCCTCGCTGGCCGAGAAATTTCCGCCCCGCACGTTGCTCTTTGACCGCGCCGGCAAGGCCCTGGACCTACCCGACAAACCCCAGGCCATCGAAGTAGCGGCCCTGTGGCGCCGCCCGGTGGGCTTGGCTCACGGCGAACTGACGCTTTATCCGGCCGGCTCCCGTCTGGCCGGCGCCGGCGACCGAAAGTCTAGCCCGCGTGTCGCGCAGCCGGGCGACCAGCCCATGGCCTTCACCTTTGCCAGTGAAGAGGAAGTCGGGGCCCTGGTGGCCAAGTGGCTGAACCTGCCGGCGCCGGTGGTCGTGCCGCCCTGGGGCCAGGGCGAGCGCGGCAACTGAAAATCCTCCAACCCGCTGTAACCGATCCGGCCCGGCGGGATCACACCTTCTATACGCGCGGCGGAGGTCGCCGCCGGTTTACCGGATTCAAGGAGCAGTATATGGCAAGTGATGCAACTACGTTCTTCGAGCAGTGGCCCCAGCGCAGCGAAAAGGCCAAAAGCGCCATGCCCGATGCTGTCCGCGGTTTCGGCGGGCTCTTCGCCGCCGTCATGAAGCAGGGGGTTCTTACCGTCAAGCAAAAGGAACTGATCGCCCTGGGCATTGGCCTGGCGGTGCGCTGCGAGCCGTGCATCAACCTGCACATCCAGAAATCGCTGGAAGCCGGCGCCACCCCCGAGGAAGTCCTGGAGGCCGCCCAGGTCGCGGTGATGATGCAGGGTGGGCCGACTTTCACGTACCTGCCCAAGGTGGTCGAAGCGCTGGAAGCGCTGCGGGAAAAGCGCTGATTCCGTCGTCCCGCTGGCAGTTTCCTAAAGTCGTGACGTGGAGTTTTCCGGCTCCCACGCAAAGCTGACCACCTGCCGCGCATGCAGGAACACCAGGTGCATCGCCGCCACGCGCTGGCGCACGATGCCCTCGATGGCCCGGCAGTAAAACTGCATTTGTCCGCGATATTGCTCCACGCGGTCCGCCAGTCGCTGGCCGCTCACGTGGTCGGTCTTATAGTCCACGACTTCCCAGCCATCGCGGCCGCCCAGCAGCAGGTCCACGCGCCCACGCAGCATGACCTGATCCATGGGCTCGGACGACGCCGGCCCGCCCAGTTCCCCGGCCGGCAGCGCATAGTTGAATGCCAACTCGCGCCGCAGGGAATCGCTCTGCCGGCGCAGCTTCAGCCCCAGCGGGCTGTCCAGCAGCCAGCGGATCGTGTCACGGTCCACGGCCTGGGCCTGCCCTTCGGTCAGCAACCGGCGGATCACCATCCGCTCGATCTGCTGATCCAGTTGATCGCCGCGTTGGAAGTCAAAATGCTCCAGGACCAGGTGCGTGGCCTGCCCGCGCTCGGTGGGCGCCAGCACCTGCTGCTGGGCCAAAAATCGCGGCAACTCCAGCGCCGCCTCCACCACGGCTCCGTCCCCGCCCACGCCATGCTGTTTGGCCAGCGAAGTGACCGACGCCGCCGCCGGCAGCCTTGAGAACTGCAGATAGGCCCCGCCGGAGCTAAGCCGAGCCATGACCTCCACCGCCACAGCATCGGGCGGCGGTGGGGGGGCCAGGGGCTGAAGCTGCGCAAAAGGCTCAAGCTGCTGGCGGCGCGGGCTCTGGGCATGGGCCGCCGTCAGCCACCGTTGGACTTCGTCGCCGCTGTGAATCCGCACCGCCAGGGTGGCGGCGTTGTTGATTGCCGCCGCGACCGGTCCCAGCCAATCCAGCAGGGTGTTGGCCGCCAGCACCGTGGCCGCCGGCAGCGGCCCCTGGCAAGCGCTCCACTCTCGCTGCCACTTCTCCAGGCACCCCGGCGCCGCGGTGCCCACCAGCACCAAATGCTCGCGCGCCCGCGTCATCGCCACATACAGCACGCGCATTTCCTCGGCCAGCGCCTGCTGGCGCAGTCGCGGCTTCACCAGCGCCGACGCCAGCGACGGATAGCGGATCCACCGCTGGGGATCGCAGACCTCCATGCCCAGCCCGGCCTGCCGGTCGGCCAGGATCGCGCCTTGGCAGTCCCGCAGGTTGATGCGCTTGCCCAGGTCGGCCACGAACACCACGGGGAATTCAAGTCCCTTGGCCGCGTGAACGCTCATGATGCGAACCACGTTGTCGGCGTCGCTGGCATCAGAGGCCTGGGTGGCATCCGCCTGCTCCTCCAGGTTGCGCAGAAACTCCATGAAATACCGCAGGCCCATGCGGCTGAAGCCGTCGAACTGGGCAGCGCGCTGATGCAGCTTCAGCAGGTTGGCGCAGCGCTGGGCGCCGCGATCCAAGCCGCCGCAGAAGGCCAGATAGCCGCTCTGGTGATAAACCTCCCACAGCAGCTCGGCCAGCGGCCGGCACTGGGCCATGTGCCGCCACAGCCGTAACTGGGCCAGCAGATCACGCAGCTTGGCCGCCAGGGCATCATCGACCTCGGTGGCATATCGCTGCACCGCCACATGAAACGGCACCGGCGCCTCGCGGCTGCCAGGATAGGCCAGGCGAATCTGCGCCAGCGCATCCTCCGCATGGGGCAAGCCGCCCAGCGGGCTGCGCAAAAAAGCGGCCAGCGGCACGTCCTGGTGCTGGTTGTTCAGAAGCTCCAGCAGCGCCAGCATGTCGCGCACTTCCATGGCATTGAAGAACCCCACGCCGCCCGCGGCATGCACGGGGATTCCCTGCTGCCGCAGCACCTGCGCATAGGTCTGGGCCTGAAAGCGCAGCGAGCGCAGCAGTACCACGATGTCGCGGTATTCCAGCGGCCGCGGCGCCAGCTTGCCGTCGGGACCACGCTCCATGACGCTGTGACGTGTGCCGCCGCCGCTGCTGCCCATGAGCTGGCCGATCTGCCAGGCGATGAAAGCCGCCTCGCGCTGGGCGCGGTCCAGCTCCTCGGCCTCGTCGTCGCCTGCGGCCGGAGCCTCCTCGTCATCCGCCGCCGCGTCCGCCGACAGGTCAACCGGCAGCAGATGCAGCTCGACCGGCGCGCCGCTGAAGCACGGCACACCCGCCGCATCGGGATATTCCAGGCCCGGATGCAGTTGCTGCGTGTGGTCGTACTCGATATCGACGGCCGCGCGGGTCAGCAGCCGCACAAACACCTGGTTCAACGCCTCCAGCAGCGGTTGGCGGCTGCGGAAGTTCGACTGCAAATCAATGACACGGCCCGGCGCCGCACCGCCGCTGTACAGCTCCAGCCGCCGCAGGAAACGATTGGGCTCGGCCAGTCGGAAACGATAGATACTCTGCTTCACGTCGCCCACGCAGAACAGGTTCGACGGCTGCCCGCCCAGGCATTCGTGACTGCACAGCAGCAAGATGGCGTCCTGCACCTGGTTGATGTCCTGGTATTCATCCACCAGCACGTGGCGAAACTGCCGATGCAGCAGCCGGCCAATGGGCGACGGGGCCAACGACTCGCTGTGCGAATCGCGCAGCAGTTGCAGCGCCAGCCGTTCCAGGTCGGAAAAATCCAACCCCCGCATCTGCTGCTTGCGCTGTGCATAGCGCTGGCCTAATTGCTCAACCAGTCCCAGAAACACCCGCGCATGGGGCAGCACGCGCCGCAGCCCCTCCTGCCAATAGGCCGTGTCAAAGGCCAGCCACGACAACAGCTCGCCATCCTTCTTCAGGCACTCGTGAATCGGCTCGACCAGGGCCTTGGCGGCCGCCAGCTCGGCATTGGCGCCGCGCAATGCCGGCAGCCTGGGCCGCTCGTATTGCCGCGCCAGCGCCACCAGCGCGTCGTACCCCTGCGATTGCAGCACCGTCTGCCACTGCATCGCCTGCTCGCGCAGACCCTGCACATGTTGCACATACCTGGCCGCCGCGGCGCAAGGCCCCAGCCGCTGCAGGGCCCGGTCACTATTGTCCACCAGCCAGCTCAGGGCCGAGGCGATCTGCTGCAAATGAGCGCGCCCCAGTTCCGAATCCGCCAGCACCAGGGTCGATGCCCGCTGCAGCTCGCCCAGCGCGTGGTCGCGCCAGCCCCGCGGATCCAGCAAACTCAGCAGCATCTCATGGGTCTTGACGACCAGGTCCATCAGCGCCTGGTCGCGTCCCTCGCCATAGGCATCGACAAACTCCTGGAACGCCGGGTCCTGCTCATAACAATCCAGGAACAGTTGGCGCACCGCCTCGTGACGCAGCAGCAGCGCCTCGTCGGCGTCGATCACGCGAAACAGCGGGTCCAGCCCAAGCTGCTGAAAATGCTGGCGCAGCAGGTGATTGCAGAACCCGTGGACCGTGCTCACGTGGGCATGGTCGATCATCGCCAACTGCCGCAGCACGTGCGGATCGTGCTCGCGGGCGCAGCGCTCACGCAGCGCCGACGCGATGCGCGATTTCATCTCCGCCGCCGCCGCCTCGGTGAACGTCACCACCAGCAGTTGCCCCACGTCGCAGCGGTCCGCGGCATCGCAGACCAGGTGTACGCAGCGCTGCGCCAACACCGAGGTCTTGCCGCTGCCGGCCGCCGCCGAGACCAGCAGCCCGCGCCCCAGTGTGGTGATGGCCTGCCGCTGGGCTTCGGTCCAGCGCATCGTTGGGGATGTTGTCGAATTAGCGCTGGACATGGCTCATCTGCTCTAGGGCGGCGGCCCGCCCGGGCACGCTCAGAGGTCGATAATGGTTGACGGCCGGATCAAAACGGCACACCGCCGCATAGGGACAGTCAGGGCAGGGCGTCCTGGTCCCAATGCGATAGGGCCGGATGCCGATCTGCCCCTGGGTGATCTGGTCGGCCAGTTTGCCAATCAGGCCGGCCGCATAGTCCAGGATGGCCGCCATCTGCTCGCTGCTGGCTACCTCCGACTCGCTGGAAAACTCGCCGTCCTTCTTGATCTGCACCGCCAGCATGTCGGATTTGCCCAGCTGTAGCTTGCCATCCAAAAATCGCACGTAATTCTGATCGATCAGCCCGCGCAGTTTCGGTGTCAGGCAAAACCGCTCATCGGTCGGGTCGTGCCGCTCCGTTGGCGCCGTCACCTTCTCCATCTCGCGCAGCAAGCGCACGCACAGTGCCGCGGCCGGCGACAGCGCCCGCCCGGTCAATGCCGCGGCATGGCCGCGCATCGCCAGCAAACCGCACAACAGGCGCAGCGACAGCCCGTGATAAGCCCAGCCCAAATTCAGCCCGGCATCGCCCATGTGATAATCCAGCACGGCGAAAGCGGCCTCCTGCTCCAGGATATCCACCCGATCGATCTGCCCGCTGACCAGCACCTGCCCGCCGCGGGGCGTGGACACACTCAGTGGCGGCAGCGAGCGCGCCGATGAACCGCCAAAACTCAATCGCGAAAACGCCGGCTGAAACTGTCCCCGTGCGCTGCGGACCTTCATGGCCTGCACGGACTGCAGCACGGTGCGGCGAATGTGTCCCAGCAGATAACGATTGCGGGCGCTGCCCAGCATCAACTCGCTGCGCAGCGCCTTGGCCACGTCGGCCGCGCAGGCTTCGATCAATTTCTCGGCCTCGGACAGGTCCAACTCCGCCAGGTGCTCGCCCCGGCGCAGCAGGTGCGTCACCAGCCGATGCAAAATACCGTGATAGGCGCGGCCCAGGTCCACCACCGTGGGGTCCGCATCCTGGCGCGGCTGCACGCCCAGGCCAAATTCGGCAAAATGTGCGAACGGACACGCGGCAAAACGCTCAAGCTGCCGCGCGGTGGCCGCCAGCGGCGAGGTGAACAACTGCCGGGCCACGCCCTCGCTGAGCTGCGCCTCGTTGGCATACGTCAGCGCCGGCCAGCACCGCCACCGCAAACGGTCGATGGCCTGATCGTCGGCCGGCGTGGTGGCCACCCACTGGTACAACGCCTGCCACGCCGAATCGGCCGACGCTCCGCCGCGCGCCCACAGCATCAGCCCCACCAGCAGTTGCCGTGGCGTGCCCACCAATGATGCATCGTTGCGCGGATCGCGCGGCAGCGAGATCACCGGCGCCTCGGGCAACAAGCGCCGCAACTGCCGCCAGAAAGACGACGGCCCCAGCGCCCGACCGCCGAGGTCACACAGGCTGCGGCTGACGTACAGCGACTCCGATGCCCGCGTCAGCGCAATGTATCCCAGCAGATGCTCGCTGAGCAGTTGGCGCTGGGCATCGTTCTCCAGGTCAAAGTCGCGCCGATAAAGTTCCAGGCGGTCGTTATCCAGCAGGATCGACGCCTCGCGCCGCACCTGCGGAAACACCCCGTCCGACAGCCCCAGAACCACCGCCGCCCGCGCCCCGGGGCTGCGTGTGCGGTCCACTTGGCCGACCAGCACCTGGTCCAGCGTCGGCGGCGCCAGCGCCAGATCAAAGCCGCTCAGCGCGCTGCCGATGATCTGCTCAAAATCCTGGGAGCTGACGGACTCCGTGCCCAGCAGCTCCACCATCTGATCCAGCAGCCCGCACAGCTCGATCCAGACCTGCTGGTGCTCGTCGGCCTGCTCGATATGCCCCTCGCGCCGCGCGGCGCTGATCCAGCCTTGCAGCGCCTCCCGCACGCCAAAATTCTCCAGGACCCTCGCCAGGGCGGCCGCAAACTCGCTCACGGGCCGGGCCGGCCCCGCCTCGCCCCCGCCCAGCCGAACCAGCGGCGAAAGCTGCTCCACCAGCTTGCGGCGCAGCGCCTCCATTCGCTGGCACTGCGTGGTCGCCTCGGGGGGCTGAGGCTCCGGCAGTGTCAGCTCGCGCCGATAGGTCCACGGCTGCGCCTGCGTCCAGGCCCGCGGGTCCAGACGATGCTCCAGGACATAATTCTCCAACTCGTCGGCGTCGTCCATGCTCACGCCCGACAGCCCGCAACGCAGCAGCGCCATCACCCAGTCCAGCGGCCAATCGTGCCAGGCGACGGCCATGATCGCCTCGACCATCCGCAGCAGCGGATGATGCGCCATCGTGCGCCGATGGTCCATGAAATAGGGAATGCCATGCTCGTAGAACGATGCGCTGATCAACTCGCCATACAACTCCAGCCGCCGCACCAGCACCGTGATCTGCCGCGGCCGCAGTCCCTGGTCCAGCAGCCTCCGGATGTGTCGCGCCGCGGCGTCCACTTCGCTGCGGTGGTCCGGCGCTTCCAGCAGAACCACCCCCTCGGCTCCGGCCTGAACCGCAGACGCATCCTCAAACGCATGCCGCTCGATCGCCGCCAGCGCCGGTGACGCAAAGCGCCGCGTCTCCGACAACACCCGCGGCGCCTCGATGGCAACCTGGCGCTCCTGCAGACACTGAACCAGCCGCTGATAGGTCTGCTGCGTTCGCTGCCACAAGCCCATGTCCGACGCACTGCCCGATGCGCCCCCCGATGCGCCGCCGGCCGGCACGCCGCTGCTCAGCAGCGTGATGCGTACCTCCGCCGCAATCGCCGCGATCGCCGCCAACATGCGCCGCTGCGTCTGGTCGAATTCCATGAACCCGTCGGCCAGTACCGTCGAACCGCGCAAGGCCCGCGAATCCTGGATGCACCGCAGCACCTGCTCCATGCGCCGATGCGGATCCAGCCGCTCCTGGCCCAGGTAGCGGCAGTAAGCCTGGTAAATCAGATGCACATCGTGCAGCTTGTCGGCCAGCGGCCGCCAGTCCACGTCCGCCGGCGCCTCGCTGAGCTGGCCCAGCAAGGCCTGCACATCCTGGGGCGTCTTGCCGCAGCATTCCAGTTCCGAAAGCGTGAGGTCAAACCGCGCCGCCAGCCCCGGCTGTCCGGCCACGCGATGGAAGAAGCGCAGCTCATCGCGATGGCAGCGCAGCAGATGCCCCAGGATCATGTGCCGACCCAGCGATGTGATCTCGGGAATGGCCGCGCCCCCGCATTCGCAAAGAACGTCCTTGCCCAACTGCTCAAACGACAACACGCGCAGCCGGCAATAACCCTGCAGGCCCGGCCAGCAGGTGATCAGCCGCTCGGCCTCAAACGTCGCCTGGCGCGGCAAAAGCCAGTAGATCGGCCCGCCCAGCGGCTGGTCCTGCAAGCGACGAACAATCTCGCTGACGCAATCGTGCGTCTTGCCCGTACCTGCTCGGCCAAAAACAAAACGAACTCCCATGGACCGTCCTTGATGCCGACGTGCGCCGCACCCGAGGCCGACGCTGCCCCGACGGGCGGGATTCTACCAGAACCCGCCGCGCATGCAGCGACCTGCCCCGCTCTTTTCCAGAGCCAGGACAGACTCTCGCAACGACGCAGCGGCGCAGCGACAGATCGATCGTTGCGTCGTAGCGCCGTGGCGAGAGCGTCTTATTCTGGCTTCTCTGCTGTCCATCCCCTGCTTTCCACACGCCCGAACTGTCATTCTGAACGCAGTGAAGAATCTGCACGCTCAAGGGCTGTCGATAACCATCACCCGTCCGCCGGCAGTCGCAGGATCCGATTTCACCGCAGAGGCCGCAGAGAATCCGCTTTACGTTCAGGGCCAACGTTACAAGTGCCGCTATCGACTGCCTCTGCAATGAGCGTGCCCGCCCCAACGCCAAGCCTCCCAGACGGTAATAAGCGGTGGACACCCGGCCATGAAACAGGCGCGCCTCCGCGCCGGCGCCCGCCACTACTGCGGCCCGTGTGCGCTGACAATTTCTGCTTGTCGTTGCCTCGGATTGCCGATGACGGTTGTCAGAAGCCGGCCATTGGCTATTATCGGACGCGGTAGCATGTTTTGTTGTGCGGGGTCAGGTGTGAAAAACAGGAAACACGGACGGAACCTGGTGGTGCTGGGATGTCTGCTGACCGCGCTGGTGGTCACCAGTGTGGCGTTGCTGGCGCTTTCCCCGCCGCCGTTGACGCAGGATGCGGCCGTGCTGCTGGCGCTGGACGCTCGCGATCCGGTGGCCAGCATCTTTGAAACCCATTCGCCGTTTCAGCCGGCGCGCTGGCGACACATCCTCATCCACCACAGCCGCTCGGCCCGTGCCATGCAGCCTCCCCCCGGTCAGCAGGATCATTTCCTGATCGGCAACGGCCGCGGTCTGGCCGATGGTGAACTGCAGTACGGACTGGCCTGGCTGCAGCAGCGGCCAGCGCTGCTCAATGGCGCCCCCCTCAAGGGCGACTGCATCACCATCTGCCTGGTTGGCGATTTTGAGCGCGCCGCCCCCACGGCGGTCCAGATGCGCCGCCTGGAGCAACTGGTTCGGGCCTTGCGCGGGCGCTGCTCGTTGTCGGCTGACCAAGTGCTGTTCGACAGTGCCAGTGGCGGTCCGGGCGGCATCGGCAGACACTTCCCGGTGACCAGTTTCGTTCAGCAACTGCGGCCGTGAGACGAAGTCGCACCGCTTGGGGAGCCGGCGACGTTTTGGGGCTTGGGCATCAAATTCACCGCTATTCAACCAACCGGCCGATTTGCGGTATATTCCATGAGCCGCTTGGGGTTTCTTGGGAGCCCAGCAGCCGCTCGGAGGACGCCCGAGCACGGCAGGGGCGCTCTTGGGCTCGCGCAGCGCGTGCGAATCGCCCGGAAACCTGTTAAACTCCCGCGGTCCAACGAATGGCCGAGAAGATTTTACAATACGAAGTTTTGGAGCAGCTTGGCGAGGGCGCCAGGTCGATCATCTATGCCGTCAGCGACCCGCAGACGCGCCAGGTTTACGCCCTGAAGCACGTGGTGCGGCGTGTCTCCAAAGACATCCGCTATATCGAGCAGATGCAGACGGAATTCGAGGTCAGCAAGCAGTTTACGCATCCGGTTCTGCGCCGCTCGTTTGGCCTGAAGATCTCTAAGTCGCTGCTGCTGAAGGTCAGCGAAGCCTATTTGCTCATGGAACTGGTCGACGGCAAGACGCTGGACGTGCGCCCGCCGGTCGGCCTGCATGCGGTGGTGGATACGTTTCTGCAGGCCGCTCAAGGCCTGGGGGCGATGCACGCTATGGGGTTTGCCCATTGTGACATCAAGCCTAACAACATCATCCGCAACGATGCTGGCAGAGTGAAAATCATCGATTTCGGGCAGAGCTGCCGAATTGGCACCGTCAAGGAGCGCATCCAGGGAACACCTGATTACATTGCCCCCGAACAGGTGCGGCGGCGGCCCATCAGCCAGCAGACCGACGTATTCAACCTCGGGGCCACCCTTTACTGGGCCCTGACCGGCAAGCACATTCCCACCCTGTACACTGTCAAGCAGGGCGATAACAGCTTCCTGCTGGATGATTGCATCCAAGCGCCGGCCGACCTCAATGCGTCGGTGCCGCCGGCGCTGTCGCTGCTGGTCATGGAGTGCATCTCAACGCGGCCGCAGAAGCGCCCGGCCAACATGGACCAGGTTGTCGCCCGCCTGGAACTGGTCAAGCATATCCTGCCCAAATCCGCTCCGGCGGGCGTGTAGAGGGGTTTGCAGCGGGGCGCGCCTTGGGCGCGGTTGCGTTCGTCCATTTCCCGCGTTAGAAACACGCTCATGCAAACACCTCGCAAGATCGTGCTCGCCTACAGCGGCGGGTTGGACACCAGCGTCATTCTGCCCTGGCTCAAGGAGCGCTATCCGGGCGTTAAGCTTGTCGCCTTTGCGGCCGAGCTTGGCCAGGGGGATGAACTCAAGGGTATCGAGGACAAGGCCCGCAAGTCCGGGGCCGACGAGGTGGTCATCAAGGATCTGCGCCAGGAGTTTGCTGAGAAATACTGCTTCCCCATGTTGCGGGCGCATGCCGTCTATGAGCAGGACTACCTGCTGGGCACCAGTGTTGCCCGCCCGCTGATCGCCGCTCACCAGGTGCAGGTGGCCCACGCCACCGGCGCGGATGCGGTGTCGCACGGCGCCACCGGCAAGGGCAATGACCAGGTGCGCTTTGAGCTGACCTACATGGCGCTGGATCCATCGTTGAAAATCATCGCGCCCTGGAAGGACCCCACCTTTGAGCTGCGCGACCGCGAAAGCGCCGTGGAATATGCCGAAAAGAAGGGCGTTCCCGTGACCGCCAGCAAGAAGAAGATCTACAGCCAGGACCGCAACCTCTGGCATATCAGCCACGAAGGCGCCGAGATTGAGCATCCCGACCAGGAGCCCAATTGGCAGGCCTGCCTGACGATGGTGGTGCCGCCGGACAAGGCCCCTGAGCAGTCGCAGGTGGTGGAGGTGGGCTTCGAGGCTGGCGTGCCGGTCTCGGTGGATGGCAGGAAGATGGCCGGCCACGAGCTGGTGGCGGCCCTGAACCAGATCGGCGGCCGTCACGGCGTGGGCATCTCGCTATTAGTCGAAAATCGGTTGGTGGGCATGAAGAGCCGCGGCGTCTATGAGACACCCGGCGGGACCATTCTTTACGAAGCGCACAAGGCGATGGAGCAAATCTGCATCGAGCGCGACACGCTGCATTACAAACAGCAGGTGGCCTTGCGCTATGCCGAGCTGGTTTACAACGGCCAGTGGTTCCATCCGCTGCGCGAGGCGCTGCAGGTGATGATCGATCACACCAATGCCGCCGTTACCGGCGTGGCGCGGGTTCGGCTGTGTAAAGGCCGGGCCCAGGCCATCGCGGCCACCAGCCCGCATACGCTCTATGACCCGCAGTTGGCCAGCTTCAGCATGGAAGGCTATGACGTGACGGCCGCTCGCGGCTTCATTGATCTGTTTGGCCTGCCCATGAAGGTCGCCAGCCACGCCCGGCGCCGGTAAGTGGCGTCACCGCCCGTTGCTGGAATCGGAAAGATAGGTCTTGCCAAACCGGTCGGCCTGGGCGTATTGCTGCGTGTCGGCGCAAAAGGCGGTGAGGCGGCCTTCGGTGAACAAAGCCGCCGCCGTATCCACAATGACGATATGGGGGCCCTTGATGGGCACCAGGTCGCGGCTGGCGCGGGCGCTGAGATAGTGCGTGACCGGCGTATGCCCGAAGTAACCCACCCGCTCCCATGTCTTGGGCGACTGCACCTCGGCGCTGGTGTAGCGGCCCCAAAGAATGCGATGGCGCAGGCCCGGCCGCGTGGCCAGTTGCACGCCCAGGCTGGGCAGTTCGCTGGGGTCGTTCACACCCCACTTGGCGTGGGCCACGAACAGATCGTCCTCCTCGATCAGCGCCGGCAGCCCGCGGACAAACTGCCGATGGGCCGGGGGCACCAGCTCTACCAGTTCCAGGAGCCTATCCAGCGAAGCGTTCTGCTTGGCCGCCTGGAGTTGGGTCACGCGGGCGCCGTAGCTGAGGAAGGTGTCGTCCAGGCCGTGGTCCATGAACCAGAGGAAGGCGCGCAGGCGGTCGCCCTCGGCGGCGCTGTTGGCATAGCAGCTACCGTGGAGGACCAGGTCGAAAATATCATCGTGGTTGCCGCGGACGAAGCGGGCGTTAGGCAGATCCAGCAGGAAGTCGAGCGTCCGGCGGCAATCGGTGCCGCGGTTGACGTAATCGCCGACGAAAAAGAACTGGGCGGCCGGGTCCTGGCGGCGCACCGCGTCGGTCAGCAGCTCCAGCGGACCGATCATTCCATGAAGATCACCGATGATCCAGCGCACCTATAATTCCCGGTTGTATTGTCCACGGAGGTCCTCCATGGAACAGACTACCGATCTTACTTCGTCCGGCCGCACCATTCCCTGTGAGCGATATCCGCAACTGCTGGCGCAGTTGCCCGGCTGGGAATGTCACAACGGTCAGTTGCACAAGGCCTTTACGTTTCGGAACTATTGCGAAACGATGGCCTTCGTCAACGCCATCGCATGGATCGCTCACCGCCAGGACCATCACCCGGACCTGGAGGTAGGCTACAACAGCTGCCGCGTGCGTTATACCACGCATCATGCCGGTGGGTTGACTGACATTGACTTTATGTGCGCTGCCAAGGTGGACTCACTGGTGGCTTTGTAGGCCAGGCGCAAAATCCCCGCCCCTCCTGGCATTTGCGCCCGCGGGAGGCTTTGGTATGCTGGCGGGATGCTCGCCATCACCACGGCCTGCGTCGGCTTCATCTTTGTCTGCATCATCTACCCTCACCTGATTCGCAACCACAATCAGTTCTACCTGTCCTTCGTGGGCGTGGGACTGATTCTCTTTTGCGAGGCCCTGGTGCAGATGTTCCCCGGGACAGGGTTCGCCCAGGCGATGCAGGTGATCCTGGCCTTGCTGAACCTGCTGGTGTTTGTACTGCTGGTGGTATCGACGGGGGGACTGTCGCTGAAGGATCTGGCCGGCCGGGTGGGCGGTGCGGTGCAGACGTTCCGCCACGGCGAGCAGGACAAGCCCGTGGTGTTGCCGATTGGACCGCAGCACCAGAAGCCGGCAGCCCGGCCCAAGGCGCGCGACACGGAGGGACCAACCACCTTCATCATCGACGAAGAGGCGATGCGTCGGCCGGCGCCGCCGCCAGGAAGCGTCGCCGGCGCAGAACCCCCCGGCGAGAGCGCCCCCCCGGCCAAGGACCAGCCACCCAGCGCCGGTCCGCCGCAGTCGCCGGGCTAAATCGCCGTGGCCAGGTGGTTTGCGGGCAGGGCGCCGGGTTCTACAATAGCGCCCCTGCGATAGACCTGCGCCGTGCTGGCGCGGGGACCAAAGAGGATTACGCATGAGCCAGATTCCCCTGGTGGCGGCCGTCGTCGCCGGCCACATCAGCATCTTCAAGAGCGTGCTGCTGCTGCTGATCCTTCTGGGCTGGGCGCGGCTGCTGACCTGGGCCGACAAGGACGGGCCACGAGCCCATTTGCAGCGCGAATGGATGAATGTCATGCTGATGGGCAGCGGGCTGGCAGGGTTTGCCCTGTTTTTCCTGATGCCGGGCTTTTTCCTGGGATTGGTAACGCTGCTGGTGCTGATCCTGGCCGGCGCGGGTACTTATCTGGGTATTCGCCATAACAAGGTGGGTTTGACAGACCTGCAGCGCGACCTTGCCGACTGGTGGCAGAATCTGTTCAAGAAAAAGAAGGCTGCGGCCAAGGTGGAAGTCGGGCAGGTCGTCCTTATCAAGGGCAACGGCACGCCCCTGGCGCCGCCCGATCCCCAGTCGCCGGAACACGTCGCTTACGAAGCCGTCCAGACGTTTCTGGCCAGCGCGCTTCAGAAGGGGGCCCATCGCATCGATGTGCGCCCTGCGGAGACCGGCACGGCGGTGGCCGCCACCATCGACGGTGTAAGCTACCACGCCAGCACGCTGGATCGCGCTGCGGCCGGCGCGGGCATTACCTATTTGAAGCGGGCCGCGGGTCTGGACATCAACGACCGTCGCAAGCCGCAGACGGGCATGCTCAAAGCCACGCTCGATGGACGGCGGATGGAGCTGGAGATCTCGACCGCCGGCAGCACGGCCGGAGAATCGCTCAGTGTCGTGCCCGATCCCAAGAAGCGCTTTGAGAAGAAACTGGAAGATCTGGGACTGCTGCCGGCGCAGTTACAGGTGATACAACAAGGCATTCGCTCCGGTCGGGGCCTGGTGCTGGTGGGAACGCCGCCCGGGCAGGGGCTGACGACGCTGATGTATTCGCTGCTGCGCGGGCATGATGCCTTTCTGACCCACATCCATTCCATCGAGCGCAAGCCCGAGGCCGACCTGGAGGGGATTACGCAGAACCCGCTGGCGCCGTCGGCCGGCGGGGCCGAGGAAACCAAGCAGGTGGAGTGGGTCATCAGTCAGCAGCCGGATACGATCCTGATCGACCAGGTCATCAGCCCCCAGGCGGCCCGCGAATTGGCCCGATATGCGGCGGAAAAGCGTGTTTACGTGGGCATGCGGGCCGCGGGCACCTTTGATGCCCTGGTGCAGTGGATGAAGCTGGTGGGCGATGAGCAACTGGCGGCGCGGACGCTGGATCTGGTGCTGGTGGGCTGCGTGATGCGGCGGCTATGCACGGCCTGCAAGACCGCCTATAGCCCTAATCCCGAGCAACTGCGGAAGCTGAACCTGGATCCCCAGCGGGTGAGCAGGCTCTATGCAGCGCGCACGCAGCCCATCCGCGACAAGAAGGGCAACCCGGTGCCGTGCCAGTTCTGCCATGAGTTGCGCTACAAGGGGCGTTTCGGCGTTTACGAGACACTGGTCGTGGATGATGACGTGCGTGCGGCGATGGCCACGGCGCTGTCGCAGTCGCAGTTCATGAAGCTGCTGCGCAAGCAGAGGGGATTGTTGCTGCAGGAAGTGGCCCTGGTCCAGGTCGAGGCCGGTAATACATCGGTGCAGGAAGTCCTGCGGGTCTTGCGCGGGCAATAGGCGGAGCATGCGATGCTGATCAACGTATTCTTGGTTCTGCTGGTGGCGTCGGTGGCGTATTTCCACTATGTGCAGGGGCTGTTCAGCGCGGCCCTGTCGCTGCTGCTGGCGATCGTGGCGGCGGTGCTGGCGGTGGGCTGGCATGAGCCGGTGGCCCAGTGGGCTGTGGACCTGGGGGCCGCCGACCAGGCCCATGCGCTGGCTTTGGTGGGTCTGTTTTTACTGATTTACGGCGGTCTGCGCCTGGCCTACGACAAACTCGTGGGCGGGAACGTGCGTTTCCCGGTGCTGGTGGACAAGATTGGCGCCGCCGCGATGGGGCTGGTGGCAGGAATGCTGGGCACGGGCGTGCTGATGGTGGCGGCCGCCGCGCTGCCCTTCGGGCCACGCTACGGAATGTATAGCCGTTTTCCCGTGACGCCTGACGCGGAAGTCACGATCAAGGGAAACCCCCAGCGGGGCGAGCAGAACCAGACCCGTCGCTATGACCAGGTGGACCACGCGGCGTTCATTGAGAACCGCTCTGAATCCCTGCTGCTGCCGGTGGACCAGATGGTTGTGGGCCTGACCAGGGCACTGAGCAGCGACAGCGGGAGTCTGTCGTGCGGGGCCCCGATGACCCAGGTCCATGGCGATTATCTGCAGGAATTGTTTGGCCAGCGGCTGGGGCTGGAGCCCGCGGCGCAGCACACCTTGCAGCCACAGCACGTCAAGATCATCGGGCTGTTCTGGGCCGCGCCACAGAAGCAGGTGGATCACGAGGCCGTCGGCATGCGTTTTCTGAAGCCGATGGAGCCGGTGGCCCTGGCGCGCGAGGAAGGGCTGCTGGTGGTGCGCGTCGAGATCAACTCGGCAGCCGCCGACAAGGATGGGGTCGTTCGCATGGGGCCAGGCAATGTTCGTCTGCTGCTGGACGTCGGGGGCATCAGGCAGAATGTGTTTCCCGTTGGAACGCTGGAGAGCGGGCGAACCCTGGTGCTCAATCGCATTGACGACACGCTGTTCATTGAGCCGGGCAAGCCTGTGGACCTGGTCTTCAGGGTGGATCGGCAGGCTGTGGCCGACAACAAGGGCATTTTGGCGCCCGGATTGATTTTGGAGATCAAGCGACTGACGCGCGTGAATCTTTCGGCCGTGGAACCCGAGTTGAAGGTTGCCCCGCTCGTGCCGCCGCCGGCGCAAGGCGGGGTGCTGCGCAAGGTGCTGCCGGGAACCACACAGCCGGCGATCTGACCGATGGGAATATCAGGGTTGATCGGGCGGTAGGGGAGCCGTGGTCCCCTGCAGCTGTTTCCTGATCGAATCAAAGACATTGCCGCCCGGGGCATTCGTCGGTGGCGGGGACGATCCTGGTGCATTGACGGGGGGTGGCGCCGCCGGCTGCGGAAGGAGCAGTTTCTGGCCATTGCGGATGACCGTCAGCGGCCACTTTCCCTGGGGGCGGAAGGCGTCCACGACCAGTGCGGCGGCCGCCTCGCCACCGAACATGTCCACATCGCGGTCGCCGATACGGATGATACGGTCGTTGACGGCCAGGCCATAATAACTGGCCGCCGGTCCGGACGGGTCCACCCAGGTGACTTCGACCCACTCGCGGCCATCCTGCGAAACCCCGCGCAGCTTGACGGAATCCATGAACGTGCGGCCGGACAGGTCGCTGACTTCCTGGCGGGCCTGGAGGCCGAGCCGCACCGGGCCGGCGGGCTTGGAACCCATCTGCAGGTGCAGAATCACAGCAACGATCCCCGCCACCATCAGCACCGAAACCAGGCCGAAAGCCATTCGCATCGAAGTCTCTGCGCGTAGATTGTAGCAGATACAGCGGGGACCCTGCGCCCCCTGGTAATCAGGCCGTTTCCAGCAGCGACATCAACTGCAAGCGAGAGTCGACCTGGAGGCGGCGCTGCAGTTCAATCAGGTGGGCGACCCGGCGGTAGCTGATGCCCAGGTTCACGTCCACCTGGCTGCCATCGTCGCAGCGCTGGAAGCCTACCTCGTGCACCTGGATATGATTTTGCCCCACCCAGGCGACGGTCTGCTCAACGCAGCCGGGCGCCCATGCCGTGCGCACGGTCAGCACCCGGAAATGCTGGCGCGGCAGCATGTCTTCGAGGTAGTTCAAGAACCACAATGCCATCAGCACCAGCAGCGTGGCCACGGCGACGATCAGGTAGAGCCCCAGTCCGGCCGCCAGCCCAGTGGCCGCCACGCACCACAGCCCGGCGGCGGTGGTCAGCCCGCGCACGCCGAAGCGCTGCTTGATGATGGCGCCAGCGCCCAGGAAGCCCACGCCCGTCATCACGCCATAGGCCATACGGGCTGGATCCACGGTAATGTTAAAACCGCCGGCTGGATGCCACGGCACCCGGGCGAAATGAATGGATACGATCATCACCAGGGCGCTGCCAAGGGCCACCAGCAGGTTGGTGCGGAATCCGGCTTCGCGGCCGCGGATCTCGCGCTCCAGCCCGATCAGGGCGCCGGCCAGCGCTGCCAGGGCCAGGCGCACAAAGGCCTCCAGGGGCCAGCCTAGCGCGGCCATCGACGTCTGAACCTGGGTATCCAGCCAGTTCATCGCTTACCGCTTCTTGGGCAGAGCCCGGCGTACGGTAGCCTCGCGGTGTTTAGCGCCCGAGTCCCCCAGGATGCGCAGGGCCTTGTTCACGTCGGCCACTTTGAAGATGCCGGTGGTCTTGCCGCCGGGAGCGCCGCTGGTCACATAGGCGTAGTTAATATTGATGTGGTGCTGGCCCAGCAGGCCGGCCACGTCCGCCAGGGCGCCGGGCCGGTTGGACAGTTCCATACACAGCACCTCCGTTTCGGTCGTGGGCAAATTGAGGCGCGACAGAACCTGGCAGGCGGCATCGGCATTGCCCGCCACAAAGCGCAGCACGCCATGTTCCTGGGAGTCCACCAGGGTCATGGCGATGATGTTGACCTTCTGGGCGGCCAGGGCGCCGGTCACCTGGGCCAGGACCCCGGGTTTATTGACCAGAAAGACGCTGAACTGGGTTACGGTGCGGTTCTTCTCCATGGTGGTTTCTCCTTGTTCGGGTTGTGCGACTAGGAGGCGCGCGCCCAACGACGGCGCCTGGCCGCGGTGCCATTGGTTCCGGCACCCAGCGCTATCCTGAGCACTTCGTCCACATTCTTCACCCAGTGGAACTCCAGGGTTTGCTTGACCTCCTCGGGAATTTCCGGCAGGTCCTTGCGGTTGCGCTGCGGAGCGATGACATGCTGGATGCCGGCCCGCATGGCCGCCAGCGATTTCTCCTTCAAGCCGCCGATGGGCAACACCAGGCCGCGCAGCGTGATCTCGCCGGTCATGGCCAGGTCGTGGCGCACGGGGCGGTTAAGAAACAGCGAGGCCAGCGCCGTGAACATGGCCACGCCCGCGCTGGGACCGTCCTTGGGCACGGCGCCGGCCGGCACGTGCAGATGCACGTCGCTTTCGGCCAGCAGCTTGGGATCGACGCCCAGCCGCTGGGCGTGCGCCCGCACCAGGGTGAACGCCGCCTGGGCCGATTCTTTCATGACTTCGCCGATGTGGCCGGTCAGCAGGATCCCGCCTTTGCCCGGCACGCGGCTGGCTTCGATGAAGAGGATTTCACCGCCGAAGGGCGTATAGGCCAGCCCCGTGGCCACGCCGGGGACACTGGTGCGCGAGGCCAGTTCCGGCTCGAATTTACGCGGGCCCAGCAGCCGTTCGACCTCGCGAGGCGTGACCAGCACCTTCTGGCACTTGCCACTGACGATCTGGGCGGCGATGCCGCGAACGATGGCCGCGATGTTGCGCTCCAGGTTGCGCACGCCGGCCTCGCGGGTGTAGGCCTCGAGGACCTGCTTGATGGCGGCGTCATGGAACCGCGCCTGGCGGGCACTCAGGCCGTGCGCATCCAGTTGCCGTGGCACCAGGTAACGCTTGGCGATGTTGAGCTTGTCGGAGTCGGTATAGCCGGGAATCTCGATGACCTCCATGCGATCGCGCAGGGGTCCGGGCACGGTGTCCATGGTGTTGGCGGTGCAGATAAACAGCACCTTGGACAGATCGAAGGGCACGTCCAGGTAATGATCCGTGAAGGTGTTGTTCTGCGCCGGGTCCAGCACCTCCAGCAGCGCGCTGGCCGGATCGCCGCGGAAATCGGCCCCGAGCTTGTCGATCTCGTCGAGCATCATCAGCGGATTGCGTGTGCCGGCCTTGCGGATCTCGGCGATGATGCGCCCCGGCATGGAGCCGATGTAGGTGCGGCGATGGCCGCGAATGTCGGCCTCGTCGCGCACGCCGCCCAGGGACACGCGGATGAAGCGGCGGCCCATGGCTTCGGCGATGCTCTTGCCCAGACTGGTCTTGCCTACGCCCGGGGGTCCGACAAAGCACAGAATCGCGCCGCCGCCCTCGGGCTTGAGCTTGCGGACGGCCAGATATTCGATGATGCGCCGCTTGACCTTCTCCAAATCAAAATGGTCGCGGTCGAGAATCTGCTGGGCCTGGGCCAGGTCGATCTTGTCCTCGGTCTGCACGCTCCAGGGCAGTTCCGAGAGAATCTGCAGATAGGTGCGGATCACGCCGTATTCGGGGCTGGCCGAGGGAATGGCCTCGAGGCGATCCAGCTCGCGCGTGGCCTCCTTCATGACGTTTTCGGGCAGCTTGGCGGCTTCGAGCTTTTTGCGCAGCTCTTCGGCCTCGCTGCCGGAGCCCTTTTCGCCTTCGCCCAGTTCCTTGCGGATGGCCTTGAGCTGTTCCTGGAGGTAGAAGCGGCGCTGCGAGCGGTCAATGTTCTCGCTGACCTGTTTCTGGATCTTGTTCTGAAGTTCCAGGATATCGAGTTGCGCCGCCAGGCGGGTCGCCAGGATGCGCAGTCGCTTTTCAACGTTGAGTTCCTCCAGCAGCTCCTGCTTTTCGACCACCTCGGCCTGAAGATTGGCGGCCAGGAAATCACTCATGGCCGCCGAGTTGGTAATGCTGTTGAGGACCTGGGCGGCCTCATCGGGCGTATTGGGCGAAAGCTCGATGACACGGTTGGCCTGTTGTCGCACGGAGGCGATCAGGGCTTCGATGCCGGCACCCTCGGTCACCTGTTCTTCCAGGACCTCCAGTTCGCCGACCAGGAAGGGCTCGCTGCTGACGATTCCCTTGAGGCGGAAGCGCGTCAGGCCGTGAACAATGATGGACTGATTGCCATCGGGCAGGCGAAAGAGTTTCAGGATCACGCAGGCCACGCCCACGGGATGCAGGTCCGCCAGCGAGGGGTCTTCGGCGTCGGGGTTGCGCTGCGTGATGACGCCCACCAGCTTGTCGCCGGGCATCACCTCTTCGAGCAGGGCCTTGCTCTTGGGCCGTCCTACGTTCAGAGGCATGACCGTGCCGGGGAAGACCACGATGTTCCGCACCGGCAGCAGGGGCAGGCGATGGGGAATGGTGATCTGCTGGCCGTCGGTACCGGTGCGAATGATCGTGGCTTCAGGTTGGCGCTGGATGACTTGCGTGTGCTCGGACATGATGTTTCTGACCCATCCTTGTAAAGCGTGGCTCGGCCGGGCCGGGCGGCCTAGGCCTTGGGAATCTCAATCCACAGCAATCCGTTGCGGTAGTTGGCGCGAATGAGGCTCTGCTGCACGTTATGGGGCAGTTCGACCGTTCGGCAGAAGGCGCCGTGGTCGATCTCCATGAGGTGCACGCGCCAGCGGGCGCCGGGAGTTTCCTCGGTATTGTCCGGGTGCGTAGGCACGGCCCGCACGCCGCGCAGACGCAGCTCGTTATCGATCAGCGTCAGATCGATGCGTTCCTTGTCCACGCCGGCCAAATCTACGCACACCACATAGGCTGCGTCGTTCTCGTACACATTGACGTTGGGAGTCCAGGTCTCAGCCGGCAGACAGAAGAATCCCTTCTGCACCTGCTCCATCATCTTGTTCATCTGCCGGGTCAACTGGCCAAAAGTCGGTTCCGAGGCAAGGTCCAGGGGCATGGGGTCTCCGATGACGGGTCTGTTCTTGTCCACCCACAATATACGCCCCCGCGGGGGATTTGACCAATAGAAAGAAAGGCCGGCCAGCCCGGAAGAAAGCCCACGGCAAGTTAAGGTGCCCGGACGGGCAGCGACCTCCCCGGCCGGAGCTACTTTTTCAACTCAATTTTCAGCTCCAGCGGCTCGGTGGTACTGGTAGCCCCTGCATCATCCGTGATTCTGGCCGTCAGCCGATACAAGCCCGGTGGACGCTGAAACTGGAAATGGTAGGGGCCGCCCGCAAAGGACTGGATGCTCTTGTCGCCCTCGAAAACCTCGACCTTGGTCACGCGGCCGTCGGCGTCATAGGGTAAGATGCGCAACCTGATGCGGCCGGTATCGTAGAGGGTGCCGACGGGCGAGCCGTCGCCGATGACCAGTCTTCCCACGGGCGGGAGGTTGGTCGTCGGCAGTTTCGGGGCCGTCAGGCGTACCATGAAAGCGCCATAGGCGGGCACCTCGGTGGACAGGCCACCGTGGGCTTCTTCCATATCCTGCCCGGTCCACAGATCGCGGGGCCGGGCGGCCAGGTCGCTGGGCCAGCCCAATTCCGACCATTTCACGGCAATCTTGGCCGGGGCTTGCGTGCGGTTCAGCAGGACAACGGCCTGGGCCCGGTCTTTCAGCGGTCGGGCCCAAACCTCCAGGTCGCCCGTGTCAGAGACCTTAGCCCCCTGGATGCCCAGAGGATCCTGGTTTACCGCGATGACCTCTCGCCGAGTCAATACGCCCAGTACATCCTTCTCCGCCTTGCGCACGTCGGTGCCGATCAGCAGCGGCGCCGCCAGGATGCTCCAGAGCGAAAGCTGGGCGCGGTTCTGTTCCAGCGTGAGCCGGCCGTTGCCTACATGCAGGATGTCGGGGTCGTTCCAGCGGCCGGGTCCGGCGTAGGATTCGAGCCCCACCTGCTGGTCCAGGACGCTGAGGATATTCAACCAGTTTGGCGCCAGGTCGCCGGTGGTCCGCCAGAGATTGCCCACCTCGCCGGCCCACGTCCAGGGGTTGGAGCTGCCCCAGTCGCAGATGCTGAAGACCATGCGGCGGTCGGTCTTGGCCAGGAGCTGGCCCATCAACCGATACAGTTCGGGCGCCTTGGCCGTGGGGCTGACGTTGCACCAGTCGTGCTTGACATAATCGATGCCCCAGGCGGCGAAGAGGTTGGCATCCTGCTGCTCGTGACCTTGGCTGCCGGGGTAGCCGGAACAGGTGCGCGCTCCGGCGTTGGAATAGATGCCCAGCTTCAGGCCCTTGGAGTGAGCATAGTCCGCCAAAGCGCGCATGCCGTTGGGAAAGCGCTGCGGGTCGGGGACGAGGTTGCCATGCTCATCGCGGCCGCTGACCGGGTTGCCCTGGGCGTCGCGGCTGTCGCGGCGCGACCAGCCGTCGTCGATGTTGACGTAGATATAGCCCGCCTGCTTCAAGCCGTTGGCCACGATCGCGTCGATGGTAGCGCGAATGCCCTTGTCGTCGACCTTGGTCCCCATGGGATACCAACTGTTCCAGCCCATGGGGGGGGTGCGGGCCAGCTCGTTCTCCAGGGCCGGCGCGCGGAGGGTGACGCACAAGAGGACCAGTAAGGCGGCAGCGCTGCCTCGACGGTGTTGGCTCATGAATGGGAATTGTAACCACCCGCCGCCAAAGTTCATCCCCGCGGCCAAGACGCGGCGGAGCGGATTTCCAGCCCGCGCGAGATTTGCGCCTCTGGCGTGCGCCGACGGGTGTGATACATTCTGGCCGCCTCGGTGGACGGTGACCCGCGAAGGGATGCCGCCAGTCCGAGGGCCTTTGCAGGAGTTTTCATGCGTCACGTGATTTCGGCGTTGGTCATGAATGAGTCGGGCGTGCTGGCCAAGGTTGCGGGCATGTTCGCGGCCCGGGGTTTTAATATCGATTCGCTGGTGGTGGGCCGCACGGAGAATCCCGACCTGTCGCGCATGACGATCGTGGTCAGCGCTGACGACAACACCCTGGAACAGGTGCGCAAGCAGCTTGGGAAACTGGTGGAGGTGGTGCGCGTGCGCGACTTCGGGGACGCGGCCTACATCGAACGGGACCTGCTGCTGATCATGGTGGGCGTGGGGCCTGAGAAGCGCAGCGAGGTGCTGGAGATCGTGTCTCTGTTCCGCGGCAAGGTGGTTGATGTGGCCCGGTCCAGCGTCATGGTCGAGCTGTCGGGAACGGAAGAGAAGCTGGAGGCTTTCGTCGAACTGCTGCGCCCCTATGGCATCAAGGAACTGGCGCGCACGGGCGTGATCGCCATGGCGCGGGGCACCCAGATGACCAAGGACGAATCGCCGGCCGCCGGCGGCAAGTCGCGCAAGCGCAGCCTGGATGCACCGGCAGCCCCAGCTTTGCCGCCCAGCTAAAGTTGTCACAAGAGGGCGATCCGCGAAACAAATCCAAAAGGGGCGATCAGCGGCTGGCGTCGACCCGGCTCGCCAGGGCGGTGTCGTCCTGTTCGTTGCCGGCAATCCCGCCGCCTTCGGCCAGCATCCCCACGGAGCCACGGTTGACGATGCTGTCGGCGGTCACGCGAGGCAGCGGGCGCGGCGGGGGGACACTGACGCTGGCAAAGGCCTGGCACACCGTGTTGGCATCGGTAGAGCCGCCGGTGCGATTGGGACCGACGACCGCCAGGCCGCTACGGCCGCAGACGCCGGAGGCTTCGGGGCGCCGGGGAATATCGGCCACGGGCTCGTGCAGCGGCCGACCGGCACCGGCGCGGCGGGGCGGCTGATAGACCAACTCCTCAAAGCCCGATTCAATCAGGAACTCGTCCGTGGAAGTGACCGCTGATACATCATCCGGCTTGGCCATGGCACCACACCTTAGTAATTACATCGGCGCGACGCGGCAGAAAGTACAGCCCGGCAGGTAATTCCCGCATCGGGCATGCGGACGACCGTCATTGACCACTCTAACTATAGCCGGCGCCATCGACTACGCCAAGTGCCCCGTCACGCAATCCTAGCGCTGGTAGATCGGCAGTAGTCGATACGGCACCGATAGCGCCAGCACGGCCATGGAGGTGGCGTAGACGGCGCTGGCGCGCTGCGGGTCCACCATGTTTCCCGGTTCGCCAGGGGCGGGACGAAAGGCCCCATCGCGGAGCTGGCGCTGCGCCAATTGCTTGTAAGTGTTCTTCCATACCGTTTGCCAGGTCTGCTCGTCGAGTTGGTGGGCGGCCTGTGTCGCGTAATAGAGCGAGTAGTAAAAATAGCGAGTCTGCTCGGTCACGGGGCTCTGCAAAAGATACTTCTGCGCCTGGGCCACCTCCGGGCGGTGCCGGGCGTCCATCAGGCAGAGATTCAGGACTGCCGCGCCGGTCATCGCGATGGAGGGCTCCTGCCGCGGCATGTAGGAAAAACCGAGCTGCTCGGGTCGATGGCAATTAAGAATGAAACTCGTGGCACGTTCAATGGCCGACTTTGGCACGCGCGGTCCGGCGTTTTGGGCCGCCCGCAAAGCCAGCACACACCAGCCCGTGACCGATAAATCGCTGTCCTCGCTTTCAGGCTCGTAGCGCCAGCCGCCCTCGTGGCTGGGGTCTTTTTTGCGGGCCTGCTGGGCTTTGAGCAGCGTGGCCACGCACTGGTCAAGCGTTGTGAGGATGCGGCGGCGCTGCGTGGCATCTGATTCCACGCCGCTGACCTCGGCCAGCGCCAGGGTGACGATGGCATGGCCGTAGAGTTGGCTGCCACTGGGCTTGCCGTAATACGAATCCTCGGGCGGGGCTTGGCGCAGCAGGTAATCCACACTGTTGCGCACCACCAGGCCATATCGGCCCAGGTCCGGCGTATGACCGCACGAGAGGAAGGCCATCAGGGCCAGCGCGGTGTGGGTTGCGGGCTTGTTGTCGTCATCTAAGGAGCCGTCGGCCCGCTGGCTTTGGGCCAGGTAAGCCAGCGCCAGGTTCAGTCGCTGATCAAGGTCTGCGGGCATGCCGGGAATCGCTGCCATTGCCGGCACGGCCAGCAGAAGCAGGCCCATCATCATGGCACAGCAACGGTGGCTCATCGGCGGACTCCTTCTGCCTGTCGGTTCAAGGCCTCAAAGTACGCGCGCAGGGCATCCTCAAAGGCCGGCATATCCGCCTGTCTGGCCGGCGCCAGCATTCGCTCCTCGGATAGCGGCTGCAAATGGCCCCACTGTCGCTGAGGCGCGGCGTTAACAGGAGCGGCCCGGCCGGCCAGCAGGGCGCGGGTTGCCCGCGGGTCGCTCCGATAGGCGCCAGATAGCGTGCCGATGGCGGCATGGCGCGCGGCGGCTGCCGTCTGCAAGGTCTGTTGCAGGGCTTGATCCAGGGCTTCACTGGCCAGACGCTGCTGCTGTGCAGCGATGGCCAGATCCGGCTTACCTTGTCTTAGCCCATCAAGGGCGCGTGTGGCATGCCATGCGGCAACGGCCCGCGGCTGATCGTCCACAAGACGCGATGGCATCTGTCGCAGCAGCGTGACGATCTGCTCCGAAAGGGTGCGGGCTTGTGGGAAGTGTCGCTGCCAGGCGCCGGCATCCGCGGTGCGAGATGCTTCATGCGCGGCGGCCACGGCGGAGCGCAACGGCGACTGCAGCAGTATCAGCGCATCGGCCGCATCGGAGCCACAGAGGTGGGATAGACCCCTGGCCATGTCGTCCAGCCGCGCCAGCGAAACAGCGTCGGCAGCGGCTGCGGCTTGAGTGGTTGCCTGGTGCAGTTGGTGCGTCTGGCGATACACAGCCTGGGTGGCGGCTGGCCGCTGTGCCGAACTGGCGGCGGCAAGTTGTGCCTGGGCGCGCTGAACGGCAGCAAGGGCACTGCGCTCGGACTGGGCGGCATCCCACAGGCGAGCCAACCCGGCAGGTAGAAGCTGCAACTGCTCACGGAGTTGATCGGCTGTCAGCAGGGCGGCCGCAGCCTGTGTAGTTGGCCCATGAAGTCGCTGGATTTCGGTGAGCAAGTGGGCCTGCTGTGTCGCCAGGACATCCGCGCGGGCACCGGCAGGCGTGGCGTTGGCCGCCAGTTCGGCCTGCCTGTCACGCAGCCGGGCCAACTGGCGCGCCTGCTCCATGGCAGGCTCCGGCGATAGCGGCCGTGTGGTCGATGAGCTGCGCCGGGCCCACTCGGCATCGAGCTTGGCCGCCTCCAGGTAGTCACCCTTTTCGGATGCAATGCTGGCGCTGATGGCTAACTCTTCAGCGGCGGAGTCGTGCGGCCGACTGGTGCTGGTGCGGAGCCATGACTGCAATTGCTGCCGTGCCTGCGCCGCGGTTCGCTTCACCGGTTCAAGTTCCGCCGGTGAGGCCTGACGGCGCGACAGCACCACTGGACGCTGAAGAGCGCCGACAAGGGACGGGAATTGCTCAAGCCGGTGTTTGGCCTGCGTCGGCTCGGAGGCCGCAAGGCTTTCGAGCAGCGAACCGGCGCGCCCTGCGAGGCGCAGGTCCGCGGCTGCCTGGGCAATGGCATCGTCTCGCGCCAACTCGGCGGCGGCCGCCAGGTCCAGCCTGGCGTCGAGCGACGTGCGACCCGGAGAGGTCGTCTTGTCGCTGCCCCCGATCAGTGCCTGGCTCCAGCTTTGCGCCGCCGCCTGGAAATCCACCGGCGACTGGCCCTGCTCAACCTGCGACGCGAATTCCATCTTACGGCGCAGCTCTGCCTCCACGGCCGCCAGTGGTTTGCCGCGCAGACCCAGGTCATCCAGGACGGCATCCAGGGATTGCTGTGCAACGCGCAGCATCTCGCCGCGTCGGGGTTCGGGCGCGAGATACTGGTTTAGCCAGTTGAGGTTGGCCAAGGCTGCCATCGCCTGCTGCGCCTGCAGACCCTGGGCACTGACCTTGAGGGCGGCAGCAAGCTGCGCGGCGGTGGCCACCGGCTGCGCCAGGGGTTTGTCCAGCGCACCCAGCCCGATCTCGCCCTGGCGCAGCGAGGAGCCAAGCTGACCAGCCTGTTCCAAAAGCTGGCGTGTCTGGTCCAGCCCCTGGGCGAGGGCGATGGCTTGCTGGGGCGGAGCCTTCTGCATGATGGCGCGCAGCAAGGCGCGCTCGGCCAGCAGCCCGGCATCCACCGCGCTGCCCAGGGCCTGCGCCGCGCGAGCGTAGCGGCCGGCCGGATCGCTGGGCATGCGAATCGGCGCCAGCGACAAGTCTCGCGCCGCGGCCAGCTCGGCGGCCAGAGACTCGGCCAGACGCCACGCCTGCCGCAGCTCTGCCAGGCGCTGTCGCTGACTCGAATCCATCTGGCCCAGCGCCAGGACCACATGCCTGAAGTCGCTGACACTTCGACGGCCCGGGCCGGGGGCACGATCCTCGGCCGCCACCGCAAAGGACAGCACGTCGCCCACGTGGGCGTCCAATCCGCTGGGATCCAGCGTAACCTGGCCCTGCTGCTGCCGCGGATCGCCTGTCATCGTCAGCGGGATCTGGCGAACCTGCCGGCCATTGACCTGCACGATCAGGTAGACTGCGGCCAGCGCGTTGTCATCAGAGGCCTGGTAAGCCACGGTCAGTTCCTGTCGTGTGTGGCTGCAGAAGTCTTCCGTCGGCCAGAGCAGACGAGCGCTGGGCGGCCGATCAGGGATGGCTCGCAGCATCAGGCGATGCGGGCTGCGCCCGGACAGTCCATAGGCGCTGAGCATGTGCAGTTCCATTGCCTGGTCCCGCTCCATCGCAAGCTGCGCCTGCCACTGCCGGGTCTGGCGATCCAGGCTCAGAGGTATCGAAGCTGACCCACTACGCAGCGTGGCGTGCCGCAAGGGCTCGCTGGGCACGATCCCCAGCGTGGCGACCGTACCGGCTGGAGCCTGGAAAGATGCGTCCATCGTCATGAGGGTCTGCGGCGCCCGGTCCAGGTACGAGGGAAACTCGTAGCGTACATGGAACTCGTTGACGCTGGGCGGGCGATGTACTCGTACGCTGTAGATACGTGTCGTGGCGTCTCCGCCAGCCAGGTAATAGCGCAAGTCGCGCTCGACGGATGGAACCGTGAACACGAACTGCCCATCCGATCGGGGCAGGAGCAGATGCTGCACCCAGCTCTGGCCGTCCTGGCTGGTGTAAAGGTCCAGCGCCCCTTCAGGCAGGCGGCGGGCGCGCACGGTGATAGTCAGGCTCTGGTTCTGCACCAGGTCCACGTCTCCGGGCTGCACGTGCAGGCGCGTGCTGCTGACCGGTGGCAAATTGAGCTGCGGTTGCAGCAGTCGCTGCAGCAGCAGTCGCAGCCCCAGCGGTTCGCTGGGTAGCAGCATCACGGCGCTCAGGCCAACGAAGCTTGCGGCCACCCACGGTCGCAGGATCGGAGCCCAGGCCATCCGTGGAGGGTCAACTGCTACCTGCGACTCGACATTCCGGGCGATTTGTGCCAGCAAAGCCCCCGAGCCGCGATATGCCGGTCTTTCCAGGCTTTGCGCCACGACGGTCTGCAGTTGCTGGCCGAATTGGCCGTGGCGTTCAATGTCGGCCGCGATGACCAGCCAATCCGTCCGCCACCAGCCCAGCAGTTGCCACGGTCGCAGCAGTAGCACGGCCGCTGCCGATCCCCCCAGTAGCAACGCCAGGCGCGCCCAACTGGTCAGCGGCCAAAACCGGTCGATGAGGCATGAGCCAAGAACAAAGCCGGCAAGAAACGCGCACGCAAGACCGGCCGCGCGCGCCAGCCGACCGATGCGCCTGCGCCAGGCGAACCGGCGCAGGCAGCGCTGCAGCGAGATGGGCAGGTCTGGGCACATCGTGCTATGGCAACCCCAGGCGCTTGCGCATGGCCCATTCCAGCGTCAGGCAACCCAGGACGAACAAAAACAAATAAGCACTGCTCCAAAGCGGCAGTTGGGTCTGTTGCAGTTGGCGACGATCCGTTTCCGCCAGCCGCTTGGGCAGGCTGGCCAGGTCACTGAGGGGAACTACTTCGCCTCCAGAACCGGCGGCCAGGGCGCGAAGCTGCTCCATATCCGCGGTGGGATCGGCCAACTCGGCATCGGTATTGGGCGCGATGGCCAGGGGAAGCGACGCGCGGGTCGCCCCTTCGGCGTCCATCAGGCGCAGTTCATAGTCGCCCGTCGCCAGCCCGGTCAACGTCGACTGCAGGTGGCCGGGCACGCCCATGCTCCACAACTCCTGTGTCTGATACAGCAGCCCCTCGCGGAAGACCTGCAGGTTCAGTCCCGCCTCGGCCACGACCAGCGGATCCGACACCTTAACGCGGACGCGCAGCGGCTCGGTTGGGCTGGCCACCAGACGATTGACATCCAACGACACCGCGCCATCGCTGGCCGCATAGGGCTCCTCGACCACTGAGCGAACCAGTTGCAGCCAGAAACGGTCCTGGTCGCGCTCGCCCACGCCTAGTCGCCAGCGCCAGCTCTCGTTGAAAGCCACAAAACATGCCAAGCCGCTGCCCACCCGCATTTGTGTCAGCAGTGGCAAGCCTGACTCCCGCTCCAGCAGCAGGGCTCTGGCCGCCGGCCGCAGCGGCGGCAGCGTCAGGTAACGGAACATCGGCGGCAGCGAGTTCCATCGACTTCGATTGGCTACGGGATCCAAATCCAACCTTAGAGCATCCAAGAGTTCGGCCCCAGGCGCCAGTTGTGGGCGATAGGCCGGGTCTTCCCCCGGCCAGGCGCGCCACACGGGTCGGCCGGCCTCAAAGGGCAGCAGCGCCGACAAGTCCGGGTCGCGCTGGTAAACGCCCGGCAGATGCTGATCGCCGGCAATCAGGATGGCTGCGCCGCCCTGTTGGACCAGTTGACGCAGGGCGGTGCGCTGCGCGTCAGATAAGGATGCTGCCGAAAAATCATTGAGGATGACCAGGTCCTGCTCCAGGATCTGCCGGGGCGCCAGCGGCAGGGGGGCGGCCGGATCGTCCAGGGAAAAGTCCTGCAGTTGCACCCACTCGGTGCGCGACAGGGCGTTACGCAGGTAGCGCAAATCCCAGGTGGGCGCTGATGATAGCAGCGCTACCTTCAGCTTCTGTGGTACCACCTTCACCCAGCGCTGGGCCTGGTTGTTATCGTAGCTGACTTCAGAGCGCATCTGCGGCAGTGTGATGCGCACATCCAGCAAGCCTGCCTGCTGCAGCTTGACCTGGAATTCAACAGGTTCCAGGCGGCCCTCGCGCACGCGCAGCGGCTGGGGCGTGGCCTCGACGTCGCCCACACTCAGCTCGGCATTGCCGCTGACCTCGCGGGGGTCGATATGGACCATGCGCGGATCGACCCGCACGGTCAGGGTTTCGCCGACGAACTGCGTGCGCGGCAGGGCCACGTCCGCGATGGCCAGGTCGCGCAGTACCGGCGCGGCCGCCGGCACGGCAAACACCGGCACCGGCAAGGACAGTGCGCTAACCCCCACGCGCTCGGCGGTGAAGCGTCCGTCGCTCAGCAGCACGATGCCTTGCAGGGGTTGCTGGCCCATGCGCTGCATCGCTTCGCGCAAGGCCGCGATGACTTCCGTGCGGGTCCCATCGGGCTCGGTCCCCAGGCGCGCGCCAGGCTCCCTGCCGCCCGACAGGTTCAGGGGAACCAGGTTCTCGGCAAAACCGAAGGCCCGCACCGAAGCCGTCGGCCCCAGGCGCGCCAGCAGACCGCGCCCCGGATCCATCAGCAGACGCTCGACCAGCTCGAATCGCGACAAGCGGGCCAGGTCATCGCAGACCTGGCGCACCTGTGCATTGCGCTGGTAAAGCCCGGCATCAAAGCTGGTCTGCGCGGCCAGGGCACGGCTGCGAATGGCGCTGGCCCTCTGCCGGACCATCGAGAGATCCACCCCACCGCGCTGCCGTTCCAAATCGGCGATCAGGCGCGGCAAATCCGCCCCGATGGGCGCGCCCAGTTGCCGCGCCAACGAGTCCGCCTGGCGCGCGGCGATGAGCATCGCTTCCACGGCGGCGCCGAGTCGGGACTCCGCGGCCGTTGGACTGCTGCCGGAAATACGAGCAAACTCCAGTTCACTGCGCAGGTTGGCCGCCTGGTCGGCGGCGGACAGCAGCTTCTGCGTCTGCACAGCCAGTTCCGAAGCCGAGCGCCGCGTGTTGGGGGCGATCTTGCCCAAGGCGTCGGCCAGCCCTACGAGGGCGGCGCGGTCGGCGGCATCGGCCAAATAGTCCCGGATCGACATGCTCAGCGACCGGTCCACCAGGACTGCAATCGTGCCCTGGTTCCGCGCCGGCAGGGGGCGCACGATCACCGGTTTGAGCAGCGACACCGCCAGGGCCACCAGCGCTGCCACGCGCAGCAGCGGCAGCGCCGTCCGCCACAGGCGCCACTGCCCCTGCAACTGCCTCGGATACATCAAAGCCACGGCCGCCGCCGCCACCAGCACCGCCAGCGCCGCCAGCGGCAGCAAGGGCAGCGGCTGCCAGCTCAAGGCGGCCAAGGGCAGCAGCGAAAACTGTGTAGAGGCAATGAACATGGTCTAGTTTGCTGACGCCGATCGACCCGGCCGCGCGACCCACAACTCGACTACGCCCAAAATCAGTACACACAAGATGCAGGGCAACCAAAGCTCGCGGCCGCCTCGTGCCGCCGCGATTTGCCGGTCGAGGGCGCGGCCGGGCTCGCCCAGCCGCTGCATGTCCAGCAGTTGCATCAATCCCTGCCACCTCTGACTCGACAGGCAGGTCAGGTCGGACTCGTGTCGCGGTGACTGCACGACAAACCACAGGTCCTGGGCGCCGACCTGCATGCGATACCAACCGGGCACCCGCGTATCGCCGTAGCTGATCTGCCACCGCTGCCCCACCGATGCGACGCTTAGCGCGGCTCGGTTCATCGTGCGGCCATCCGGCGGTCGCACCGTGATATGGCGCTCATCGGGAGGATCCTTGACGATGGCCACCAGCGGCTGGCCGGTCAGCAGGCCGCGCGCGGGTCCAGCGCTACTGCCCAGATAGCGCACCATCGACTGCAGCAGCGGCAAATAGGCATTGGACAGCGGCAGGTTGGTCCACTCCAGGTCCAGCGACGTGGTCAGCAGCAGCACGCGCCCGCCCCCGAAACCGCCCTCGATCAGCAGGGGCTGATCATCACCCAGCCAAGCCAGCGCGCGGGCATCGGAACGCAACAATGCCGGCAAATAGCCGGCCACCGCTGCCTGCGGCGCGGGTGCATCGGCCAGGAAACGCAGCGCTGGATGTTGCGAGTCATAGCGGGCAATCGGCAGCGCGTTTTCCCATGCTGCGATGCGCGGCTGGCCCAGACGTGCCGGCAACAGGCCGCGTTCGTTGCGGAAAAGCCGCGTATTGTAGTTCTCCACGCGGCACAGGCCGCCGCCGGCGATGATCAGCCCGCCGCCCCCGTAGACATATTGCTCCAGCGCGCGGGCTTGGGTGATGCTGAACTCTGGTACGTTGCCCAGGATCACCACCGCAAACTCGCGGAACCCGCCCGCGGGCCATTCATCCAGTCGGCGGACGGCTACGTCGGCCAGGTCGCCACCGCGGCGCCGGTAGGGGGCCAAAGCTAACTCCGCAAAAGAAGCCATGTGCGCAAAGCCTGCCCCTTCGCGCTGATCGCCGGTAAGAATCAGCACGCGCAAACGCTCCATCACCTGCACGGGAAGATCAAAGCGGTCGTCCGCTTTCAGTCCCCCGGCCTCGATGCGCGCTGACAGCACCGCCGGCTGCAGGTCGGAGAAGACCACCGGCAGACGCACCGCGGCCATCGCGTCCGCCTCCACGCGCACCGGGCCGGCGTGCAGGCGCTGGTCCGGCCTGCCGTCGCGACACAGCCACAGCGACAGCGGCACCTCCTTGGCGGTATACGCGTAGTTACGAATCTGCACCTGGGCCAGTGTCGGAGTGTCGCGCACCACGGGCTGGGTCAGCAGTTCCAGTGACACCAGCGCCGCGTTGTCCGATTCCTGTCCTCCCACCGGTACCACCACCAGCCGTATCTCATGGGCCTGCTGGCGGGCACGCCAGGTGTTGGCCAGCGATGCGCCCACGCCGTCCCAACTGCGGGCCTGGTTGTCGCAGATGATGTAGACCTCGCGCGCACCCGTGGGCCCGCCCTGGTCCAGGACGTCGGCCGCCCGCAGCAGCGCCACCGCGATGTCGGCCGACCCTGCCGGCGGGCTAGGGTCCATGATCTGCCGCGCCACCGATTGCAGGTCAGTGCTGAGCTGCGCCGGCGGCGCCTCGGCCGCTCCTCCGGCCGATATCACCGCAGCGCGGTCCCCCGGCCGCAAGCCTGTGAGTACCGCCAGGGCAGCCTCCTGCGCCAGCTGCATGCGGCTGCGTCCCGAGGCCTGGTAATCCATGCTGTAGGAACGATCCAGGATTATGACGGCGCTGACGGGTCCGCCTCCGGCGGGCGTGCCCCAGGCTCCGCGCGTGACCGGGCGGGCCAAAGCCACGGCCAGCAGTCCCACCATCGCCATGCGTAAAGCCAGCAGCAGCCACTGACGCAGCCTCGCGCTGTGCCGTTGCGTCAGGTCGGTCCCGAACAGGAACATCATGGCCCCCCAGTCCACGTTGCGATAGCGCCAGCGGGCCAACAGATGCAGCACCAGCGGCAGCATGGCCCCGCCCAGGCCGGCCAGCATGGTTGGATTCAGAAACATCACTCTTGCCCCGCCTCGCCGGTCGTCGGCGCTCCGGACACCCCGGCCGACTGATGCAGCAGCAGGTGCCGCAGCGCCTGGTCCAGCGGACGATCGGTCACCACATTCTGGAACTGGCCGTTCAGCAGGCGGCAGCAGTCCAGCAGCCCGCGCCGGTGCTGCAGGAAAGTCTTTTGATAGACTGCGCGCGCCAGCGCCGGCTCGGCCAGGTAGGCGCCTTCGCCTTCCAGCCCTCGGAAACGTCGCCAGCCCGTGAAGGCAAACTCTTCCTCGTCCCGGTCGGTCACCTGCAAGATCACCATTTCGTGCCCGTCGTGGCGCAGGTGGGCCAGGCCCTGGCGACATTGTTCCAGGGGACAAAAGAAGTCCGATACCACAATCACCAGGCAGCGGCGATCCAGGCGCTCGGCCGCCTGATGCATCGCCTGGCCCAGGGCCGACGGTCCGCTGATGCGGGCTCGGTCCAGGGCGTCGAGGATGCGCCAGAGCTGCGCCGGCCCGTGCGCGGGCTTGAGCCACAGGTCCAGCTTGCCGCTGAACAGCGACAGCCCCACGCTCTCGTTCTGCTGCAAAGCCAAGAACGCCGTGGCCGCCACCAGCCGCGCGGCATAGTCCCACTTGCTGCCGCTCCTGGTGGCGTAGGTCATGGACCCCGAGCAGTCCAGCATGAGCATGCAGCGCAGGTTGGTCTCTTCGTCGTATTCCTTGATGAAGTGGCGATCCGTGCGTCCCAGTACGCGCCAGTCCATGCGCCGCAGCTCGTCGCCCGCGGCGTAGGCCCGGTGCTGGCGAAACTCCACGCTGGCGCCCTTCAGGGGGCCGCGGTGCAGGCCGCTGACGCTGCCTTGCACCACGCTGCACGCCGTCAGTTGCAGGTGCTTCAGGTGCTCCAGCAGCGCCGCATCAAGATAACGGCTGACGGTGTTCATACCTTGCCAGGTCCGTAAACTGCCGCCTCGCTCAAGCCACCGGCCCCTGTCGGCGCGGCCCGCGGCGCTGTCTCAAAGGAGCGCTGCGCTCTGGACCATCGCCACGCGCCCCAGGCGATGGCCGCGCCCATGGCCAGCGCCAAAGCCGCCGCCACCAGCGCCCGCTGACGGAAGCGCCGCTCGTGCGATCCAGGCTCGGCTTGGCTGCTATGACTATCGGCAGCCATTCCCAGGTCGTCCAGCCACCCGGCCAGTTGGCGCAGGTCCATCGCCTGTACCTGTGGCGTCAAGCGCAGCACCGGCTCCAGGGCATCGGTGGGCGCTGCCAGCATCTGCCCCAGCAGCCGCACCAAGGCCTGGCGGTCGTTCTCCGGATCATCGAACAGCAGCGGGCTCACATGCGTCAGTCGCACCTGGTCACCTTCGCCGATGATGATGTTGCGCGGGTGCACCGCGCCGTGAACCATCCCCAGCGCGTGGATCGACTCGATGACGTCCACCAGTTGCCGGGCCACGGCCTTGATCGACGCCAGCGAATGCGGACCCTGGCTCAGCCAGTCCTGTAGCGTGAGTCCCGGCAGATATTCCCACACCAGGTACAGCCGGGGGCCGTCCTGCTGCACGCCCAGCAGGTTCGCCAGACTCAAAACCGCTAACTCTCTTACGCCCCGCAGGCGGTCATGGACCATCGGATGCACCCGCCGCCCCAGCAGGCAGTCCTCCGGAAGCTGCTTGAGCACCACCCGCCGGCCATGGTCGCGGGCCAAATACGTATTAGGCCCCAGCAATTCCAGCAGGTCGCATTCGCCCAGGCGCTGGGAGGTTGGATCAGAACCGGAGGGAGACATCAATCCGACGCATTTTACCGCTGGTCCGTCGCCTCAACCAGTTGACGATGGGCTGGGCGCCGGCCGTGGCGGCGTTTGCCCCGAAATGCCGTGCGTCAGCGGCCGATAGAGGGTGTCGCGCTCGACGGGCTCAAAGCCGCTTTGGCGGATCAGGCGCTGCAGGTCGCTGACCGTCACTTCCTGGTGAGTGCCGTGGCCCTGGCGCTTCGTGATGTCGTACCAAACCACCGTGCCGTCCAGGTCGTCGCAGCCCCAGCTCTGGGCCAACTGGGCTAGCGGCAGCCCCTGCATGATCCAAAACGCCTTGATATGCGCGAAGTTGTCCAGCATCAGCCGGGCGATGGCCAGCGTCTTTAAGTCCGTCAGTCCGGTCGGGCCCGGGAGATACCCCAGTTCGCTGTGATCCGGGATGAACGACAGCGGGATCATGCAATTAAAGCAGCCGGCCGGCCGCTGGGGTGTTGCCGTGCGCATTTGGGCCAGCGACTGCGCCTGCAACTGGCGCAGCTTCAGAAAATGCTCGATGCGCTCGGCCGGGCTTTCGACATGCCCATAGAGCATGGTGGCGTTGGAATACATGCCCAGTTCGTGGGCCTGGCGATGAACGGCAAACCACTGGTCGGCGCGCACCTTGCCTTTGAAGGCCTGGTCGTGAACACGGTCGTCGAAAATCTCGGCCCCGCCCCCAGGCAGGCTTCCCAGCCCCGCCTGCCGCAAGGCCACCAGCACTTCCTGGATGCTCAGCCGCGCAAGGCGCGAAAAGTGGACGATCTCGATGGCCGTAAACGCCTTGATGTGCAATTCCGGGCACGCGGCGCGAATCCCGCGTAGAAGCTCCAGGTAATAATCGAATTTCAGCCAGGGATGCAGCCCGCCGACGATGTGGACCTCGGTGGCCCCGGCATCCGCGGCGGCCTTGGCGGCGGCAACCACCTGCTCGACCGACATCTCATAGGCCCCCGCCTCGCCACGTTTGCGATAGAAGGAGCAGAACTTGCACGACAACGCGCACAGGTTCGTGTAGTTGATATGCCGGTTGCGGTTGTAGTAAGTGACGTTGCCGTGCAGCCGGCGCCGCACCAGGTCCGCCATGCGGCCGATGCCGTGGATGTCGCGGCTGGCGTAAAGGGCCAGCCCGTCCTGCCGCGTCAGCGGCTGCTGCTCCAGGATGCGCTCCGCGGCCGGCCAGAGCGAGCGGTCCGTGATGGCCTGTAACAAGGGATCAGCCATGGCTACTGAGTATAGGGCCGCGCCGCCGCTTCATGGCAGCGCTGCGCGACGATGATACACCAGCGCGGGTGTGATGCGCCCCGCAAAGCGCTGCACCAATTCGTAATCACTCTGGATCGCGCGCCACAGGACCGGATCGCTGCTCTGCACGCGCATGGGGTCAAACACCACCAGCCACGGCCGCGCCGCCGCGAAGCGACGTTCCACGCTCTGCAGCCAGACCGTCTCCACCCAGCGACGATCGCCGGCCATCCCGTAGACCACCGCATCGGCGCCATAGAGACTCGCCGCCTCCGCCGCTCCCAGGTGCAGCGCCAAAACCGGCTGGCCGCCCGCTTGCTGGTGGGCAAACTGCAGTGCATCACGGATGGGCTGCGCCGGGACCGTGATCAGTTGCCGGGCCGACACCACCAGCAATACCAGCAGCACCACGCCTGCCGCCCCCGACAGCCACATCAGCGGAAAAGCCCATGCCCGTGGCCAGCGCCAGGGCAGGCTCAGTAAAGCCGCCATCCCCAGGCAATAGAGTGGAATAGTCCACGGAACAAAGCGCAACTGCCGCGCCCCCGGCACCAGCACACCGCCGCCCACGGCCACCACCGCGGCCACGGCAAACGTGAGTACCATCGGCCGCAGCGCCGCCATCTGCCAGGCCAGCATACTGCCGCCCAGCAGCACCATCGCCGCGACGGCCGCCGGCGCCGTCCGAAGGCCATGCAGGCCCGTCTGCGTCATCGACAGCACTTGCCCTACGAACTGGCCCGGCGATAAAGCCGCCCCGGCCAACTGCCGGTAGTACTCCACCATCCCATGACGCTGCGGCAGGTAGAGCACCAGCGCCAGCAGCACCCCCAGTAACATGGATATTGCCAGAGGTTTCCATTGGCGCCGGTATAGCAGCGCAATGGCCAGCGCATGGCCAGGCAATACCGCCAGGGTGATCGGCACCGTGTAGAGCATGGCCGCGATCACCGCGCTGTATCGCCAAAACACGGACGCCCCCGCCCCGGGCGGCTGACCGGATAACAGGTTCGTCGCCACCATCGCCAGCAGCAGCGCCAGGGCATATCCACGCGCTTCGCCGCTAAAGGCCAGCAGCCATGGCTGCAGCGCTGTCACCAGCGCAATCACCAGCGCCACCCGCGGAAGCTGTCGGCGCAGCGGCCACGCCAGCGCCAGCGCGCACGCCGCCCCCGCCAGCATCGACGGCAGGCGTAGCAGGGGTTCCTGCCCCGCAAATCCGCCGCCACCATGGGCCAGTCCCAGCCCCTCGGCCGTCTCCAGGCTCAGCTTGGCCAGCAGGCTATGCAGCGTGTGGTTATTGGGTGAATAAGGACCCGCGACGATGCGCAGCACCGGCTGCTGTACAAAATGCAGCAGCGTGTACATCTCGTCATACCACAGGCTCTGATCGACCAGCGGCAGCCGCGCCACCAGCGCCGCCGCCAGGACCACCAGCACCGCCAGCCACCGCGCCTTGCGGTCGGGACGATGCGAAATGGGAAGATCGCCGGCCATCTTTACAGCAGCACATCCACGATCCCCGCCGCCCCCAGCATCAGGCTGATAATGCCGTTGAGCGTGAAGAACGCCACGTTCAGCCGCGACAGATCATTCGGCCGCACCAGCAGATGCTCCAGGACCAGGATCGCGGCCGTCGCACCGACGGCCGCGAAATAAATCCACCCCAGCGGCTGTGTCAGCAGTCCCAGCGCCACCAGGACCCCGACCGCCCCGGCATGGGTCAGGCGCGCTATCCCCAGTGCCCGGCCAATGCCCAACGCCGCCGGCAGCGAAAATACGCCGGTCTGCCGATCGCTGTGAAAATCCTGCGTGGCATACAGAATGTCAAAGCCCGCGGTCCACAGCAGTACCGCCAATCCCATCAGCAGCGGCGGCAGGGCGATCTGCCCGCGCACAGCCACCCAGGCGCACACCGGGGCCAGCGCCAGCGCCATCCCCAGATAGAAATGGCAAAAGCGCGTGAACCGCTTCATCAGCGGATATGCCCCCAGGAACGCCAGCAGCGGCAGGCTCAGGATGACCGGCCAGAGGTTGGCGTAAAAGACATAAAACAGACCGGCCACGGCAATAAAAATCCCCGCTGAAACCACCAGCACCGCCATGTAAAAACCGGCCGACAGCCTGCCGCTGGGCAGGACGCGCCCGGCCGTGCGCGGATTGGCCGCATCCAGCCGCGCATCGACGATGCGGTTGGCGGTCATGGCCACCGTGCGCGCCGCCACCATGCACAGCACAATCAGGATCAGCTTCCCGGGCAAATGGTGGGGCTGCTCAATACCGGCCCACACCGCGCTGAAGCAGGCAAAGGGCAGGGCAAATACGCTGTGGGCCAGCTTGATGTCGCCGGCCAGAAGCTCCAGCTTCTGGCCCAGCGTGGGCGTCGAATGGGCAATGCCATTTTGCACAACCAGCATCATGCGAATCGCTGGGGCAACCGCAATGGGCGAAAAACACCCTTTACGCCCGCGGATGATAGCGCCGGTGCAGGTCTTTGAGGCGCTGCTGGTCGACGTGCGTGTAAATCTGGGTGGTGCTGATGTCGCTGTGGCCCAGCAGTTCCTGCACGATACGCAGGTCGGCCCCGCCCGACAGCAGGTGGCTGGCGAAGCAGTGGCGCAGCACGTGCGGCGAGATACTGCGCAGCAGGCCACTGCGCTGGCCGTACTTGCGGACCAGCATCCAAAGGCCGATGCGCTCCAGGGGCTTGCCGGTGCGCGAAAGAAACAAGCGCGGGCTGGCGCGGCGGTCCAGCAGGGGGCGGCAGTCGGCCAGATAGCGCTGCAAGGCCTGGCGGCCGGCCTGGCCGATGGGCACGATGCGCTCCTTGCGTCCCTTGCCCAGCACGCGCACGCAGCCCACCTGCAGGTTCAGGTCGCCTAGCTTCAGCTCGCACAGTTCCGAAGCACGCACGCCGGCCGCGTACAGCAGTTCCAGGATGGCCACGTCACGGGCAAACAGTCGCGAGCGCGGGCTGGGAGCGGCGATGAGCTGGTTGACCTGGGCGCGGTTGAGAATCTTGGGCAGGTCACGCTGCGGTTTGGGGCGCTGGAGCTGCGCCAGGATGGCGCTGGTGTCCTGGCCCTGGCCAGCCAGCCAACGCAGCACCACCCGGATGGCGGCCAGGCGGCGGGCGACGGTGCGCGTGGATTTCTTCTGGCGGCTCTGGTCCTGGAGATAATCGCGGTAGTGGGCAGCCGCGGCGCTGCCCAGCGTCTGCCCGCGCTGCGCCAGGTAGTCTTCCAGGTCTTCCAGGTCGCGGCGATAGGCGTGGATGGAGTTGTCAGCCAGGCCCCGCTCCGAGGCCAGGTACAACAGAAACTGACGCAGCAGGTTTGATCCCCGGCTGTGTACCACGGATCGAGAGCTTGACACGGCCACCTCCGGCCGGCGGCTGGCTTAGCCGCACGCGGCGGCGCAGCAGCAGTTCGAAATACACCGCGCAGGCGGTATAGCGTCCAAAGCAATAGTCGAAGGCCGAATCCAGCTTCTGAAGGCTCAGGTGCTGGGCGCAGCGCTCATCGGCCCGGTTTAGAAACGGACAGTGATGGCGGCGCATGCGCAGCGGCCTCCTTTGACGCATAGATGTTATCGGTAGTTGCGGCCGCGACAGAGGAGTCAAAATGCCGCGGGCGCGGGCAGCCGGGCCAAGCGCGGCCCATCGCCGGTGGTAATGCTCGCCTGCGCGCCGATGTCCAGCATTCGCTGCAGAGCCACCAGGGCCCAGCGCCGCGTATCGGTGTCGACCTCGATGCGGTTGACCACCTTGCCGGCCACCAGGTTCTCCAGCGTCCAGCACAGATGCGGCAGATCGATCCGATACATCGTGGTGCAGAGGCACTGGCAGTCCGACAACACGATGATCCTCTGCTGGGGAAACTGTTTGGCCAGGCGGTTGACCAGATGGACCTCGGTGCCCACAGCCCAGGCACTGCCGGGCGGGGCGGCGCTGATGGTCTTGACGATGTAGGCCGTGCTGCCGGTCAGGTCGGCCTTCTGCACCACCTCGAAGCGGCACTCGGGATGCACGATCACCCTGATGCCCGGATGCCTGGCCCGCACCTCGTCCACGTGCTCAGGCCGGAAAAGCTGATGCACCGAGCAGTGGCCCTTCCATAGCACGAAGCTCGCCTGTCGCAGGGCTTCCGGGTCGTTGCCACCAAAGTCCTGGGAGGGGTCCCATACGACCATGCGCTCCAGGGGGTAGCCCATGGCATAGGCCGTGTTGCGCCCCAGGTGCTGGTCGGGGAAAAACAGGATCTTCACCGGCTGTTTGGCCGCGCTGTCGCCCTGCAGTGCCCAGCGAAGCACCTGGGCACAGTTGGAGCTGGTGCAGACCGCTCCGCCATGTTCTCCCACAAACGCCTTGATGGCGGCCGAGGAATTCATGTAGGTCACCGGCACAATCCGCTGGCCGGGGCATGTTTCCTGGAGTTGCTGCCAGCAGTCGATGGTCTGGTCGATGTTGGCCATGTCGGCCATGGAGCAGCCGGCCCCCAGGTCCGGCAGGATGACCTGCACATCCGGCGCGGTGAGAATGTCGGCCGACTCGGCCATGAAATGCACGCCGCAGAATACCACGTAGCACGCCTCTTTTTGGGCGGCGGCTGCCCGCGACAGCTCAAAACTGTCGCCGGTGAAATCAGCGAACTCGACGATGGCATCCTGCTGATAATGGTGGCCCAGGATGACCAGTTGCTTGCCCAGGGCCTGCTTGGCATCGGCGATGCGGGCGCGCAGCTCGGCGTCGGAAAGGCGCGTAAAGATCGGTGGTAATGGCTCTTGCCAACTCATGGGTATGTCTGCCGTGCGTAAGTCCTACGGAATTATTGTAGCGGCTAAGGATAGCGAATCGATGCCCGCTCGCCCAACCCCCGGGCAAGCAGCGCCCCAGCCCCCTGGTACATCGCCTGCAAATCACGCATTATTCATCGCTGTTAGAGGCCGCTGCTAAAAAACCAGGCACGCTCCTGCGGCACGCTGTGTCTGCATAAGTCTCTTGAAAATAACGGCTTGCGTATTCTCCGGTCCGGCTGGCATCGGCTTTGTTATACGTGGCGTGGTTCTTGGGGTGGCGTTGTAGCTTAAAACAAGGAGCAGCATGGCAAGCAAAGCGATCGTAGTGGCAGCGGCGGCGGCACTGGGATGTATCAGCGCATCCGTTGGCGCCCAGACCGGCAGTTTGTTTACGGACGTGGACCTGGTGCCGCGTCCGCACATGCTCGATGCGGCACCGCCGCCGGATCGGCCCGTCATGGCGGGCCTGACGCAACTGGGCCTGGGCAAGGCCCTTAAGGACCACGGCATCAGTATCCAGGGCCACGCCCAGGGCTCGTATACCTACAACTTGGCTCAGCCCGATGACGATTTCCCGGCCAATGCCGGCCGCGTCTTCGACGTTTACGACAACCAACTCAACCTTAACCAGCTTTCCCTGCAGGCCAATCGGGACGTAGTCCGCAACCGCTTCGATGTGGGCGGCAAGGTTGAGCTGATCTACGGCCGCGATGCGCGCTTCATTCACGCCAACGGTCTGCTGGACTATCACAACGACGACAGCAACCCGCCGCCCAATCAGTGGGACCTCACCCAGGCCTACCTGAAACTGGGCGTCCCGGTGGGCCATGGCATCGAGATCTGGGCCGGGAAGATGGTCACGCACATGGGCTACGAGGTCATCGACCCGACGGCCAATGCGCTGTTCAGCCGCAGTTATCTGTTTGGTTATGCCATTCCGTTTACCCACACCGGCGTGATGGCCTATTACACGCTCAACGACCATTGGAGCGTGATGCTGGGCTTCAGCCGCGGGTGGGACCAGGCCAATGAGGACAACAACGACAGCCTCGACCTGATGGGCCAGGTGAAGTACACGCGGGATAAGTGGACCTGGTATTTCAACTTCGTCAGCGGGCCCGAGCGCGCCGACGACAACGGCCACTGGCGCACGGTGATGGACGTGATCGCCTCTTATGCGGCCAGCGACCAGCTCAGCCTGGCGCTCAATATCGACTGGGGCTATGACTCGGCCGCGGCGGCCGATGGTGACGCGGCCCAGTGGTATGGCGTGGCGGGTTATGCCGGCTATGTGCTCAATCAGTCAGTGACCCTCAATGGCCGCGCTGAATGGTTCCGCGACGCCGACGCCACGCGACTGGGCATCGAGGCCAACTTCTATGAACTGACGCTGGGACTGAGCATCAAGCCGCTGCCGGATCACCCGCTGGGCAGCAACCTGCGCATCCGGCCGGAAGTTCGCTACGACTACTGCAGCGAGGATTTCTTTGACACCGGCAGCCGGCAGGACCAGTTGACCGTATCCGTGGACGTGGTGGTGACCTTGTAGACTGCCCACCAGGCCGGCAGGGACGATGGCTTTACCTGCACCGCTTGGGCGCGTAGGCTTTGCCGGCCTATGAAGTGGAAAAAAGAACTGGAATATGCGGCGGCGGTGGTCCGTGGCGCCGGTCGACTGGCGATGGAGCATTTTGGGCGCAGCGAGAAGCTGACCAAGACACACGCGGCCGCCCATGCCGAAGCGGTGACACAGGCTGACCGGGCCACACAGCGCTATATTGTCTCGGAGCTGCGCAAGCAGTTTCCGCGCGATGGCATCGTTGGCGAAGAAAGCGACGCCGGCGATGCCATCACTTTTGAGTGCCCCGACCCTGATGGGCGGGTGTGGGTCATAGACCCTATCGACGGCACCAACAACTTCATCGCGGGCTTTGAGAACTTCGCCGTGTGCATCGGTCTGCTGGAAGCAGGCCGGCCCGTAGTGGGCGTGGTACTGGACGTGTGCCGCAATCACCTTTACCAGGCGGCCGGCGGCCTGGGGGCCTGGCGCGACCAGCAGCGGCTGGAGGTGCTGCGCACGCCGCTGGACGATGCCTCGGTGCTGATGTTCACGGCCAATCTGCTCGACAAAGACGGCACACTGCCGCCGTTTGTGTCTCGTTTCATGGGCCAGTTGACCTGGAAGATCAGAATCCTGGGCACCGCCGCCCTGGAGGCCGTGCAGGTGGCGGCCGGAGTGGCCCACGGGGCGTTGACCATTAACGGTAAACTCTGGGATGTGGCGGCGCCGGCGGCCATCGTGCTGGAAGCGGGCGGGGTCTTGACCGACCTGGCCGGCAAGGCCGTGTTTCCCTTTGACCTGCGATCCTACCAGGGGGCCAAGGTGCCGTTTCTGGCCGCCGGCCCCGCGGCTCATGCCCAGTTGATCGAAGCGCTGCGCTGAGCAGCGCCCGGCGAATAACCGCGGGGGGTGTGAACTTCGGCCGGCCGGTGCCGATATGTATAAGGCGCGCGGTTTTGCCAGAAGAGGCTTGCATGCAAACGGTAGTACACGTTACTCACGAGGCGATTCAGAAGATCGGCGGTATCGGCGCGGTGCTCCAGGGGCTGCTGACCAGCCGTGTCTACCTGGACATCGCGACCCGCAACATCCTGGTCGGACCCTTCTGGCCGACCGATGCTACCGGTGAAAATCGCCTGGGTCCGGCGGGGGAAGTGCTCTACAGCAGCTTCGACCATCTCTATCGCTCGCCGCTGGCGGCGCGCTTTCGTGAAATCGAACAGGCCTATGGCGTAAACATCGTCTATGGGCGGCGCAAATTCACCGACAAGGCCACGGGCGTGACCAGCACGCCCGAAGTGCTGTTGATCGACGTCAGCAACTATGACCGGGCCAAGCTGGACGTGTTCAAGTTCCAGTTGTGGACCAAGTTCGGCATTGATTCCTCGCGCTATGAGAACATCTGGGACTACGAGCAGTACGTGCGCCTGGCCCAGCCGGCCATGGCGGCGTTGCATGCCCTGGGCGCTGGCGGGGGGGTGTCGTCCAGCGTGATTCTGGCCCATGAATACATGGGCGTTCCCACGGCCTTGGCGGCGGTGCTGGAGGGGGACCATTCCAGCTTTCGCACGATCTTTTATGCCCACGAAGTGGCCCCGATGCGGCGCATCGTCGAGCAGCATCCCGGCCACGACACGATGTTCTACAACGTGCTGCGGGCGGCCATGGCCCAGGGGCTGTTTGTCGAGGATGTCTTTGGCGACCAGGGGGCGTTCTACAAGCATGCCCTGGTCAAGGCCACGCGCTTTTGCGATGCCATCTTCGCCGTGGGCGATTACGTGCTGAAGGAAATTCGTTTCCTGGGCGCCGACTTCGTACACGTCGAGGCCCAACTGGCTTACAACGGCGTGCCCTGCTGGCGCATCAGCGCCGCCGACAAGATGGCCAGCCGCCGCAAGCTGCAGACCTATTGCCGCAACCTGCTGGGCTACGTGCCGGATTACGTGTTGACGCACGTGACGCGCCTGGTGCCCAGCAAGGCCCTGTGGCGCGACCTGTGCGTCCTGGAGCACATGGAGACGATGCTGCGGGCCCGCAACGAGTCGGCGGTGCTCTTCACGCTCAGCACGGAAATCCCCGGGCGCCGCGCCGAGGATATTGCCCGCATGGAGCAGTATTACCACTGGCCGGTAGTTCACCGCGAAGGCCTGCCGGACCTGAGCCACGGCGAGGCGGTCTATTACCAGGGCGTGCAGGAGTTCAACGCCCGGGCGCGGAACATCAAGGTGGTGTTCATCAACCAGTTCGGCTTTGAGCCCCGGCTGTGCGGCAACCGCATGCCGGCCGACATGGAATTCATGGACATCCGCAAAGGCTCGGACGTCGAGTTCGGCCAGGCCATCTACGAGCCTTTTGGCATCTCGCCGGTGGAACCCTTGAGCTTCGGGGGCATCTGCGTCTTCTCCAACGTGTGCGGCTGCGCGGGGTTTGTGCAGCAGGCGGCCGGTGGACCGACCCCCAACGCCATCGTCGCCGACTATACGGCGCTGGCCCGCAAGGACATCCGCCCCGAGCAGTTGCTGGCCATCGGCCAGCCCCAGCGCGATGAGCTTGAGCATATCGTGGCCCAGCGCGTGGCCGAGGAACTGGTCCAGCGGCTGCCTCGCTCGCCGGCGGAGTTTGAACAGTTCATCGAGCGCGGCCACAAGCTGGCTGAGCAGATGTCCTGGGACGTGGTGGCGCGGGATTATGTCCTGCCGGGCATCCAGCGGGCGGCCAAGGCCCAGCGCCTGCGGCAGATTGCCTGAAGTGCCCAACGGCTGGAAGCATGACCCGCCGGGTCGCTATGATGCCCAGCCATGCTGGGTCTGGCGCTCAGTCCGACATTCCTGCGGCACGATACCGGCCCTCACCATCCCGAGCGGCCGGATCGCATTGCCGCCATCCATGCGGCGCTGCTGGGCGCGGGCTTGCTGCCGCCAGCCCAGCCGCTGGCCGACCTCCAGATTGATTTTGGCTCGCTGCCCAGGTGCGATTTTCCGCTGATACCCCTGGATTGCGCGCCCGCGCGGACGCGCTGGCTGCTGAGCGTCCATACGCCGCGCCACGTGCTGCGCGTGCGCCGCGTCTGTGCAGCCGGCGGCGGGGTCCTGGACCTGGGGGACACCCCCGTGTCGCGCGACAGTTACGACACGGCGCTGCTGGCGGTGGGGGCGGTGCTTCAGTGCTGCGATGCGGTGGTCGAGGGGCGCGTGCGGCGCGCCTTTGCCGCCGTGCGCCCGCCGGGACATCACGCCGAGCCTGACCGGGCGATGGGCTTCTGTTTGTTTAACAACGTGGCGATCGCCGCACGCTACCTGCAGCGCCAATACAAACTGACCCGGATCGCGATCGTGGATTTTGACGTTCACCACGGCAACGGCACACAGGCGGCGTTTGCCGACGATCCGTCCGTCTTGTTCATCAGCCTCCACCAGCATCCCCGCACGTGCTATCCCGGCAGCGGCTATGACTGGGAGATCGGCAGCGCGCGCGGCCGCGGTTTTACCGTCAACATTCCCCTGGAGCCCGGCTGCGGTGACCAGGAATATCTGAAAATCCTCGACAGCCGCGTCGTCCCCGAGCTGGACGAGTTCGCCCCGCAGATGCTGCTGATCTCGGCCGGGTTTGATGCCCACGGCGAAGACCCGCTGGCCCAGATGCAGCTCAGCGAGGAAGGCTATGAACTAATGACGCGCGGCCTGACCGCCTTGGCCGAGCGTCACTGCGGAGGGAAGATCGTCAGCGTGCTGGAGGGCGGCTATAACCTGCGAGCCTTGGGACGATGCGTCCTGCGGCACCTGCGGGGAATGAGTCAGACATGAACACGATGATGATTGTCGATGCCCATCTGGATCTGGCCTATAACGCCGTGCGCGGCCGGCCGGTGCTGCTGGCGGCTTCGCAGCAACCGGCCGACGAGCAGGGCACGCCCTCGGTGGGACTGGCGGACCTGGTGCGCGGCGGCGCAGCGCTGATCTGCGGCACGCTGTTCTGTGAGCCCTTCTCCGACACGGCGGCGGATGGCTACAGGGACTCGGCCGGTGCCGCGCAGCAGATGCAGCGGCAACTGGACTGGTACCAGGACCAGTTTCAGGCCGGGCGAATGATTCCGGTTCATAACCGCGAGGATGTGCGCCGGCTGGCTGAGCGCTGGGAGACTGAGGCGGCGCAGCGCGCTGGTAAGAAAAACTATGCGGCCGAGCTATTGCAACTGGGTTTCCCGGAGCCACCGAGACCGCCGGACCCGCTCCCCTGCATCATCCTGATGGAGGGCGCCGACGCGATCGAGTCGGCCGCCCAGGTGGCTCGCTGGTTCGTGGCCGGCGTCCGTATGGTGGGCCTGGCCTGGCGACAGTCGCGCTATGCCGGTGGGACCGGCCACCCCGGCCCTCTGACCGCCGAGGGGCGCAAGCTGGCCGCCGCGCTGGATGCGATCGGCATGATCCATGATGTCTCACATCTGGCCGAGCAGTCATTCTGGGAGTTGCTGGATATCACCGCCGGCGGCGTGGCGGCCTCACATTCCAACTGCCAGGCGATCGTGCCCGGTGACCGGCAGCTTTCGGATGCCATGATTCGCGCCCTGGGCAAGCGGGTCGGCATCATCGGCATCAACTTTTACGACCGATTCCTGCTACCGCCCTCGGCACGCAGCGCGCGGGCAACCCTGGAGCATGTGGTCGCCCATGTGCGCCATCTCTGCGACATCTTGGGCGATGCCAGTCACGTGGGGCTGGGCACGGACATGGACGGAGGCTTTGGTCGCGAGCATCTGCCGCGCCAGATCGAGTCCTGGGCTGATGTATCGCGCCTGGCCGACGCCCTGGCAGCCGCCGGGCTGTCGGACCAGGATATCCATGGCATCATGGGCAGAAACTGGATCCAGTTTTTCCGGGCAAATCTGCCGTAGGCCGGTCACGGCAGCAGCGTCAGGACAAACATATCGCCGTCGCCATCGGCTTGGCGCAGTTCCTTTTGCGCGCCCGGAGCGAAATCGGCCGTACCGGCGAACATGCCCAGCAGGTGGATTTTGCCGCCGGCGGAGACAACCACGTCCGTGGCCAGCAGGGCCGCCTGATCGCCGCCGATTCGGCGCGCATAGGACAACGCGCCGCTGCTGGTGTAGCGTGTCAGAAAGAGGTTGGCGCCGTCGGGTGTGGGGACGGTGAACTCTGGTTGCTGGTCGGCGTCGGCCGTGAGCGTGGCCGCGTTTCCAAAATACACGGTGTCCACGAAGGCTCCGGTGACCAGCACGTTGCCGGCGGCGTCGGTCGTGACTGCCGTGGGAACAATTTCGGCGTCGCTACCGCCGGCTTGTCGCACCCAGGACAGTTTGCCGCTGCGCGTGATGCGGCTGAGAAACATATCGCCGGTGCCGTCGCCCAGTTCGGTCAGGATCCGCTCATTGGGCCCGGGATCAAAATCGGGGTCGTCGGTAAAGGTGCCCAGAATCACGGCGGCGCCGGTGGAGTCCACCGCCAGCGATTTGGGGGTCACGGCGCCGTCGGCGCCGAACGCGTCAGCAAACACCAGCGTGCCCTGGCTGTTCAGCCGCAGCAGGTATGCCTGCACGTCATCGGCCGCCCGCCGGGCCAGGCCGGCGCCCGGGTCGAAGTCAATTCGCCCTGAGAACGTGCCGCACAGATACAAATCCTCTGCCGGGCCGATCGACAGCGCGGACGAGCGCACGTAATAGCCCCGATCGCCGTCGCCCTGAATCGCTTTTTGCCACAGCAGCTTGCCCGAGGTGTTGAGCTTCAGCAGGTAGACGTCCGCAGTATCGGCCGAATTGACCACGCGCTTGGCGCTGCCGGGATCCAGATCGGCCGACATCAGGAAAAGCCCGCCCATGTAAAGATTTCCCGAAGGCGCCACGGCCAGGCCGCTGACGGTATCGTCGAATCGTCCGCCGATGCTGCCCGCCCACGCGAAGGCGCCGGTACAGGTCAGCTTGATGATGTAGACGTCGGCGCCGCCGCGGCTTTGCAGGTTGTAAACGCCCTTGCCCGGGTCGGCATCCAACGTGCGGGCAAACTGGCCGGCGAGATAGACATTGCCCCGCGCGTCGATGCCCATGTCGGTAATCAAGTCATCCGACGAGTTGCCGATGCGTCGGGCCCAGGCCAAGGCTCCGGTGGGCGTGTATTTGGCGATGAAAATGTCCGCGCCGCCCACGCTGGCCAGGGCGGTCCGGTGGCCATTGGGATTGAAGTTCACCGTATCGCCGAAAGTTCCGGCAACGTAAGTGTTGCCGCTGGCGTCCACGGCGATCGAGACCGGCGTCTCAGGGGATTCCTCGATCCCCACGGTGATCAGCGAGCCAAAATGAACCGCCAGCAGCGTCCGGGGCTCCAGGGCGTCAACAAGGTGATGGGCGAGCATGCGGCATGTTCTAACACAGCGGCGAAGGCTTCACAAACGCCGCCCCAGGGGCAGCCGCTAAGGTTGCCACGCCACCCGTGGCGCGTCGCCCCAAAGGTTGTCCAGGTCGTAGTAGGCGCGGGCCTGGTCGTCAAAGAGGTGCAGAATCACGTCGACATAGTCGCAAAGGATCCAGCTTGCCCCCTCATAGCCGTCGCGCGCCAAGGCGCGATAGCTCCGCGCCGTGGCCAGTTGATCCGTCTCGTCGGCCACCGTGCGCATCTGGCGGGCGCTGGTGCCCGTGGCAATTACAAAATAGTCCGCCACCGGCGAAATGTGCGAGACATCCAGCACCACCACGTTATGGCACATGGTATTGGCGGCCAACCGGGCCGCTTCGATGGCAAGTTGCCTTCCGGCGGCTAACTGGGACTGTCGATCCAACGCTGGCGCGGCCGCTGTGGGCTGCTGGTTCATGCCGTCTATCTTAAATGCCCCCGTGGCAAACGGAAGCGAGAAAGTGATAGGAGTGCTTTTGCCAGAACCCATGCGCTATGCATGACGTTGAGCAGGTTTTGCGGTAGAGTACAGGTTCCTTCGATGCGAAATCTTTGGGCCCTGATGCTGATCGCGATGGTGGCTGGATGTACAGCCGACGCCTATGAGCGCTCGGCCGATCGCCAGGTGCGTCAGATTCTCCGCGATCGCGAGCAGCGCACCCTCAACTACGAACCCAAGGTTGAGGTCGCCGCCGGGCCGGCCACCGCTCCTACCCCCAAGGCGTATGACAGGATCCCCGTGACGCGCCTGCCGCCGCCCACCACGGCCCCCTTGGAGCCGCGCAGCACCGAGCTGCCGGCCGCGCCGCTGGGCCCCAGTACCCGCTGGATCAACCTGCCGCCCATGGACCCTTCGTTTGTCGGCGCTGACGAGCCTCTGCGTCCCGGGCGCGGAGTGACCTACGGTCCGCCGGCTCCGTCGGCCGCCGGCCAGCGTTTTGACCTGCTGGATTGCCTGGCGTTCGCGGTTCGTCATAGCCGCTCCTACCGCGACCAACTGGATGACCTGTATCTTTCGGCTCTGGATGTGACCCTCCAGCGTTACCTCTTTGAGCCACGGCCCTTCGCACGCTTGGGCTATGGCATCAGTGATACCCAATCCGACACCGACTACCAGTCGGCCTTGACGGCCACGGCCAATGCCGGCGTCCGCCAGAAGCTGCCTTACGGCGGCGAAGTGGTCGCCAGCGCGCTGACACGCTTTGTCAACGTGATTAACGGAAATGCTACCGACGGCGAATCTGCCCAGGTGGTCCTGGAGGCCTCGGTGCCGCTGCTGCGCGGCGCCGGCATGGTAAACCTTGAGCCGCTCATCGCCAGCGAGCGCCAGGTCGTGTACCAGGTGCGGGCCTTCGAGAGCTTCCGCCGCTCCTTTGTGGTCAACATTGCCTCGCGCTACTTCCGATTGCTGGCCCAACAGCAGTCGGTCAGCAACCGCCGCCAGAACCTGCGCAACCTCACGGCTTTGACCGAACGCACCCGGGCCTTGTACGCCGCCGGCCGCATCAGCTTCCTGGAAGTGCAAAGGTCGCTGCAAGCTCGCCTGACGGCCGAGAGCCTGCTGCTGGATGCCCAGGATGCCTACACGGCGGCCGTCGACGAATTCAAAATCGTGCTGGGCATGAGCATCGAGCAGGACCTGACGATCGTCCCGGTGGACCTGGCCGTCTCCGTGCCCCCGCTGGATGATCGGCGCGCCATCGACCTGGCGATGCAATATCGACTGGAGCTGCAGACCGCCAGGGACCGCGTGGACGATGCCCAGCGCAGCGTTGCCATCTCCAAGAACTCGCTTCTACCGGACCTGGACATCAGCGGACGGGCGTCCGTCGGTAATCCCGCCGGGAGCCCGGCCAGCCACCTGGACCTTCATAACCGCAGCTACTCGGCCCAGGTGACCCTGGACTTGCCCGTGGACCGGGTGGCCGAGCGCAACACTTACCGGGCTGCCCTCATTGGGCTGCAGGCGGCGCAGCGGGCCTACGAACAGCGCGCCGACGAGGTGGCCGACTCGGTGCGGGATGCCCTGCGGGCCATCCGCAATGCCCAGCTTTCGTTGCAGATACAGCAGCGCGGCATCGAGCTGGCCCAGCGCCGGCTGGAATTTTCCAGCGAGTTGCTGCGCCAGGGCCGGATCAATGCCCGTGACGTCGTGGAAGCTCAATCCTCGCTGCTGGATGCCCAGGACCGCTACGAGCTGGCCCGCAGCCAGCTCCACATCAGGGTTCTGGAATATTTGCGGGATACGGGTTTATTGCGGGTTGACCCGAACGCCGGAAGCCTGGGCGCGGTAATGAATGTGGAGCTGTCGCCTGTTTCCGCCCCCCGGGCGGACCAGACGGCGCCACCGGAGTCTCGATGAGCGATCATGTTGTCATGGCGGAGCACCGTACGCAGGCGCCGCCTCGCCCCCAGCGCCCGGCCGGGGCCGCCGCGCAGCGCTCGCCGCGCATCGGCCGCTGGATCATCGCGGTGGTGCTGGTGACCCTGGCCGCGGGTATATGGTGGGGGGTAAGGGCCTGGCTGGCCCCCGCGACCCTGCCCGTAGCGGGGCAATTTCACGTCGTCCGGCCGACGGACCTGGAGATCAAGATCACCAAGGATGGCGAGCTGCAGGCCGTCAACAATACCGACATCGCCTGCCAGGTCGAAGGCCAGACCACCATCCAGTACCTGGTCAAGGAAGGGTCCACGGTAGAGAAGAACGATGTGCTGGTGACGCTGGATTCGTCGGCCATCAAGCTCAAGATCGAGGATGTCACGCTGGATCTGCAGAAGGCCGAGGCCGACCTGACTACGGCCCGCGAGATGAAGGACATCCAGGAGAGCCAGAACGCCACCAACCTGGAGGCGGCCCAGGTGGCGCTGCTGCTGGCCAAGCTCGATTATCAGCAATACACCTCCGGTAAATATCCGCAGGACCTGGAGAATGCCCGCACGTCCCTGAAGATGGCCCAGATCACGCTCAAGAACAAGGAAGAGGACCTGTCCCAGACGCGCGACCTGTTTGCCAAGGGCTTTGTCACCATGTCCGACGTCAAGAAGGGCGAGCTGGACGTCACGGTGGCGCAGAACGAGGTCGACAAGGCCCGCACCGCCCTGATGGTGCTGGAGAAATATACCCACGAGAAGGACGACGCCAGTTACAAGAATGCCGTCGCCCAGGCCGAGCAAAAGCTGGTGCGCGTGCAGCGTGAGAACGCCGCGCAGATGGCCCAGAAGGTCAGCGACGTGAGCGCCCGCGAGCAGACCGCCGGTCTGCTCAAGCGGCGGCTGGCCCGTTACAAGGAGCAGGAGGCCAACTGCACGATCCGTGCTCCGGAGGCGGGCCTGGTGGTCTATGCCTCCAGCGGTGAGCGCAACGCCGCCGTGCAGATCCAGGAAGGGGCCACGGTGCGAGAGCGGCAACTGCTGCTGCGCCTGCCGGATGTCCGCACCATGAAGGCGGTGATCCGTGTCCAGGAATCGCAGGTCTCCAAGCTCACCGTGGACCGGGGCCTGAAGGCCACGGTGCGCATCGTCGGCCATGGCCGACCCGTCGGCGCGACCCTGACCAAGGTCAGCGTGCTGCCCGACAGCGGCCAGAGGTGGTGGAATCCCGATCTCAAGGAATACCCGGTGGACCTGACGCTGGATGACACCCCGCGCGGCATGAAGCCGGGGCGGGGGGTGCAGGTTGAAATCCTGGTGGACCGGCTGGAACAAATCCTGGCGGTCCCCATTGCCGGGCTCTATTCGCTCGGGCGTGACAGCTACGTGTTCGTGCGGAGCAGTGCTGACGGCCAGGTCGCGCACCGAAAGGTTGGCGTGGGAGCCAGCAACGAAACCCACGCCCAGATCACCAGTGGTCTGACCGAGGGCGAAGAAATATTGTTGCTGCAGCCCGGCCAGGGCCGGCTGCTGCTGGAAAAGGCCGGTATCAAGCTGGACCCGACCACTCGACCCGCAGGACGTCGCCAGCGCGGCGGCCGGACACGGCCGGAGGCTAACCAGGTGGAATCCGCCAGCCCCACGCCCGCAGGGGAGAGCACCCCGCCGGGCAACGGACCCCCGCGGCCGGCGGCCCCGCCCAACGGCACGCCGACGGTCCCGCCCAAGTGACGCAACAAGTGCAGCGGGCCAGCCAAGGCCGACAAGGGGCTTGGATCGGCTGCCCGTCGGGGGTAAACTGATCCTGAGGATCGCGGGGGTGTCCGATGGCGGCCGCACCTTCGGCGCGGGCGGCCGACACACTGAACTGCCTTGGGCCGCGGGCGTAACAGACAGGGCCTTAAAGGCCCTGGGGCCCAAAGCCGCCGATTGTCTGCCGCAACTGGACGAAGCACCATGGCGAAGGCACAAAAGAAACTGGGCGAGATTCTCACCGAATTTGGACTGATCAATGCCAAGGAAGCCAACCAGGCCATGGAGCACGCCCGCGCCAAGAGCATGCGCATCGGCGAGGCCCTGGTGGAGATGAAGATCTGCTCCGAACTCAATGTCACCAAGGCCCTGGCCGCCCAGCACAATCTCGAGTTTGTGGACGTCGATAAGACTTCGGTCACCCCCAGCGCCACCACCCTGGTGCCCGATGAACTGATGCGCAAGCACCTGATCCTGCCGCTGAGCCAGGAAAACGGCAAACTGCGCATCGCCATTCACGATCCGCTGGATCTGGAAACGCTGGACATCCTTCGTTTCCGGCTGGGCAAGGACGTGCGGCCGGTGCTGGCCCCCAAGGGCAGCATCAAGCGTTATCTGGACGATCTCTACAACACCAGCGCCGACAACACCATCGACAAGACCATGGACAAGACCATGGATCGCCTCCGCGATTCGCTGGACAAGACCATGGACAAGTCGATGGACAAGACGGTTGACCGCTCCATCGACAAATCCATCGACATTGCGGGCATCGGCGAAGATGCCTCGGTCGACCCCACGCAGGCGCCGATCATCAAGCTGGTGCAGTCGATGATCACCGAGGCGGTGCGGAACCGCGCCTCCGATATTCACGTCGAGCCGATGAAGGACCGCGTGCGCCTGCGCTACCGCATCGACGGCGAGTGCGTCGAGCGCGACCGCATCCCCCTGCGCATGCGCGGCCCGCTCATCAGCCGCATCAAGATCATGGCCGGCATCGATATTGCCGAAAAGCGCCTGCCCCAGGACGGTCGCATCAAGCTGGTGGTCGACAAGCAACAGATCGACTTCCGCGTCAGCACGCTGCCGGCCTATTACGGCGAATCGGTGGTGCTGCGTATTCTGCGCCCCGACTCGGTGCGCATCGGCATCCAGCACCTGGGCTTCGAGGAAGAGGACAACAAGACCTTTCAGAAGATCATCAAGCGGCCCAACGGCATCTTCCTGGTCACCGGGCCCACCGGCTCGGGCAAGACCACGACTCTTTACGCGGCCTTGAACGAGCTGAACCGTCCCGACCGCAAGATCATCACCGCCGAGGACCCGGTCGAATACAACTTCGTGGGCATCAACCAGTGCCAGGTCCGCGAGGCCATCGGCCTGTCCTTCGCCCGCATCTTGCGTTCGATGCTGCGGCAGGCACCCAATATCATCCTCGTCGGCGAGATTCGCGACCTGGAGACCGCGGAAATCGCGGTGCAGGCCGCCCTCACTGGCCACCTGGTCTTCAGCACGCTGCACACCAACGATGCTCCCGGCGCCATCACCCGCCTTATTGACATGGGCGTCAAGCCGTTCCTGGTCGCCAGCTCCATCCAGGCGATCATGGCCCAGCGGCTGATTCGCGTCCTGTGCCCCAAGTGCAAGCAGCCCGACAAGGAGCCCGACCGCATGTGGCTGAAGCTCTGTGGCATCCGCGACAACGATATCAAGGACCGCGTGCTCTATAAGCCGCGCGGCTGTGACTATTGCGGCGGCATCGGCTTCCGCGGCCGGCTGGGCGTCTTTGAACTCATGCAGCTCACGCATGAGCTGCGCGAACTGGCCTTTAATCGGGCCCCGACCAACAAGATTCGCCGGGCCGCCATCGCCGGCGGAATGAAGTCCCTGCTGGACGACGGGCGCCTGAAGGTGCTCAACGGTGTGACCACGGCCGAGGAAATCGTGAAGGTGGCGCAGGTGGAAGGCATCGTTGTCTAACCACCGCCACTGGCAACTACCAACTACCAACTCGTAACTCTCCTCTACCATGATCCAAATTGATCGCCTGCTGGAAACGGTCGTTCGGCGCGGGGCTTCGGACTTGCACCTGGTGGTCAACAAGGCCCCGACCATCCGTCTCAACACGCGCCTGCGCGAGCTTCAGACCAAGGTGCTGGAGCCCGAGGACACGCTGAGCCTGATGAAGTCCATCACGCCCGAGCGCATCCAGCAGGAATACGAGGAGCAGGGCTCGGGCGACTTTGGCTTCGCTTATGGCGAGGAGGCCCGCTTCCGTGTGGCTATCTTCAAGCAGAAGGGCTACTGCTCGCTGGTGCTGCGCCGCATTCCCAACAAGATCCTGAGCTTCGAACAGATCGGCCTGCCCGACATCGTGCGCCAGATCTGTCGGCGGCCGCGCGGCATCTTCCTGGTCACTGGTCCCACCGGCTCCGGTAAGACGACCACCCTGGCCACGATGATCAATTACATCAATGAGAACTTCGACAAGCACATCATCACGATGGAAGACCCCATCGAGTACTACCATCCGCACAAGAAGTCCATCGTGGTGCAGCGAGAAATCGGGCAGGACGTGCCCAACTTCGCCGAGGGCCTGCGCCGCGCGCTGCGCCAGGACCCCGACGTGATGCTGGTCGGTGAAATGCGCGACCTGGCGACCATCGCCGCCGCCATCACCTCGGCCGAAACCGGCCACCTGGTCTTCGGCACGCTGCATACCTCCGGCGCCGCCTCCACCATCAACCGCGTCATCGACGCCTTCCCCACCGACCAGCAGGAACAGGTGCGCGTGCAGTTGGCCAACAACCTGATCGCCGTGCTCAGCCAGTGCCTCTGCCCGCGGGCCGATGCCGATGGCATGATCGCCGGCTACGAGTTCATGTACGTCACACCCTCCATCCAGAACCTGATTCGCGAGAACAAGACGTTCCGTATCGATTCCGACATTCAAACCGGCAAGCGCTACGGCATGCAGCTTCTGGATGACCACCTGTGGCACCTGCTCAATGCCGGCAAGATCACCCAGGAAGAAGCCATCGACAAATGCAAGAACCCCGGCGGCATGGTCGATCGCCTGCGCCGCGCCGGCGTGGACGCGGAGTTGAACGACCAGCTGCTCGAGGCCGAAGCCGAGGAAGCCGCCGCGGCGCCCCCCGCCCCGGCGCCCGCAGCTCCGGCGGCGATGTCACCGGCGGAGCGCGCCGCCCAGATTGCCGCTAACCGTGCCCGCATGCAGCGTGCGCCCCGCTGAACCAAGGACCCACCCTTATGTCGCGAGCAACGCCTAGTCCGCTTCCCCCCAGTCAGCCGCGCAAGCCCACGGTGCCGGGAGCTTCTGCCCCGGCCACGCCGGCTACACCAGGCGGCATCCCTCCCATCGAGCAGCTTCAGAACCGCCCGGTGGGGCGCATCCTGACCAAGATGGGCAAGGTCACGCGCGAGCAGGTGGTGGAGGCCCTGGGATTTCAGAAGTCGCGAGGCGGCGCCCTGGGCCGCATCCTCATCGATCTGGGCTATGTCCGTGAGTCCGACTTGAACATCGCCCTGGCCGCCCAGCGCGGCTGTGAATTTGTGAACCTCGAGGGCATCGACAAGTTGCCGGAAATGGCCGTTAACGCCGTCCCCGGCCAGATCGCCATGACCCAGAAGGTTCTGCCCCTGGATTTCGACCCCACCGGCAAGCGGCTGACCGTGGTCATGGCCAGCCACGACAACTTCCGCGCCTTGGACGATCTGACCCAGCTCATGGGTTACCGGGTCACCGCCAAGATCGGCGACCCGGACCTGATCGAAAAGCTGATCAATCGTCACTACAACACCGCCGCCGAAAGCCTGGGCGATGTGCTGGGCGAACTCAACACCGACCAGACGCTCAGCGAGTTGAAGAACGCCCGCGGCCGGTCCGAATCCATCGACCTGGAGACCCTCAAGGACGCGGCCGACACCGCCCCGGTCAAGCGCCTGATCAACCTGGTGCTCCTGCAGGCTATCAAGGACAAGGCCTCGGACATCCACTTCGAGCCGTTCGAGGATGAATTCAAGATGCGCTATCGCATCGACGGCGTGCTCTACGAGATGATGCCCCCGCCGGCGCATATCGCGCCGGCCATCGCGTCGCGCATCAAGGTCATGGCCAGCCTGGACATCGCCGAGCATCGCCTGCCCCAGGACGGGCGTATCGAGTTGATGGTCAACAACCAGCCCATCGACCTGCGCGTCAGCGTGCTGCCGACGATGTTTGGCGAGAGCGTGGTCATGCGCGTGCTGGACCGCAGCCACGTCAGCCTGGACTTGGACAAGCTGGGACTGCGCGACGACGACCTGCAGGTCCTCAAGCAGTTGATCCGCAAGCCCAATGGCATCGTGATCGTCACCGGGCCCACCGGTTCGGGTAAGACCACCACGCTTTATTCGGCCCTGCGCGAACTCAATGACACCAGCAGCAAGCTGATCACCGCTGAGGACCCGGTCGAATACGACATCGACGGTGTCATCCAGTGCCAGGTCAAGCCCGACATCGAACTGACCTTTGCGCGCATCCTTCGTGCCATGCTGCGTCAGGACCCCGATATCATCCTCGTCGGTGAAATCCGTGATAAGGAAACGGCCGAGATTGCCGTACAGGCATCACTGACCGGTCACCTGGTCTTCAGCACGCTGCACACCAACGACGCCCCCAGCGCCATCGCCCGTCTGCTGGACCTGGGCCTGGAGCCGTTTCTGGTCACGGCCACGCTCGAAGGTATCGTGGCCCAGCGCCTGGTCCGCAAAATCTGCAACAACTGCAAGACCCAGTACACGCCCACCGAGGACCAGCTCATGGAACTGGAGCTGCGCCCCGAGGACATCGAGGGCCGCAAGTTCTTCTATGGCAAGGGCTGCGAGCAGTGCAACACCACCGGCTATCGCGGCCGCATGGGTATCTACGAGATCATGCTGCTGGATGACGACATGCGCGACAAGATCATCCAGCACGCCAGCACGCAGGTCCTGCGGGCCGAGGCGCGCCGCCGCGGCATGAGGACGCTGCGCGCCAGCGGCCTGCTGGCCATCTACGATGGTGTCACCACCATCGAGGAAGTGGTGCGCGAAACCATCATGGAAGACCACTGATCCGGGGTTGCCGATTTCGCGGGTGCCGACCGGCGGATTCGGCAAGCAACGCTGTTCATGCGGAATCGGGGGTTTGACGCATCTGGCCCCCTCCGGCATAATCGTGCCCACACCATTTAACACGGGAGTCCTCCATGAAACGTTCGTTAGCTCTGTGCGCCCTGCTGACCTGCGGACTGCTTATGGGCTGCGCCTCGCAGTCGCAGGCCACCACCCCCAAGGCCACGGCCCCCAAGCGCGCTCTGACCACGCGCGATACCACGCCGGGCATGTCCCCCGAATTTCAGACCATGATGGAAGTCGGCCAGCTCAGCGGCGCTGACCGCGATCGCTTCGTGGCCAAGGTCCAAGAGCGCCATGAGCTGTATCAGAAGCGATGGACCAACACCTCCGACGGCCGCAAGCAGGCCGACCTGCAAGAGGAACTGACCAAGGCCCGCGCTGCCAAGGACACCCAGAAGGCCGAGCAGCTCAACGCCAAGCTCGCCGAACTGGCCCAGAAAGATAACCAGATCCGCCGCGAGCTTCGGCCGATGGTGGTCACCGCACTGCCGCCGCAGGCCCAGAAGGATTGGGCCGTGTATGAAATCAACCGCCGCGTTGTCCGCGGCCTGGGCGTGCGTCTCACCCCAGAACAGCGGCCCCAAGCCGAGCAGATCGTGCGCGACGAAGTGACCAAGGCCCTCAAGGCCGACACGCTGGCCAACGATTCCTACCTGTCTGACCTTGAAGCGGCCGTGCGCCCGACGATCACGACGCGCATCATCGACAAGGTCCTCACCGCCGAGCAGCGCCAGGCCCGCGAAGAGAAGCCGGCCACCAAGCCCGTGATCAACAACAAGAAGAAGTAATCGCTCCCCGGCTTGTAAGAACGGCCGAGGCGTGGCTCGCCGTCCGCCTCGGCTTTCTTGCGCGCTGGACGATCTTGCCTGTAAGCTTGCCTCAGGACGTTGGGAGTCACGCATATGCTGGTCGTTGTCACCGGCGGCAGCGGAAAGCTGGGCGCCTTTGTCCTACGCGAACTGGCTGCCGCCGGCCACCAGGTGGTGAATGTCGACCTGCGCCCGCCGGCCGGCGGTGAGGCCTGCCAGTGCATCGATCTGCAGGATGCCGCCGACATACGCCGAGTCATGCGCGGCGCCGATGCCGTGTGTCACCTGGCCAATATTCCCTTCTTTTCCGGTGTCGACCCGGCCAAGGGCTTTTCCAATAACGTGGCCGCCACCTACAACGTCTTCGATGCCGCCCATCGCGCCGGCTTGCGGCGCTGGGTCAATGCCTCCAGCATCCAGGTCTACGGTGCTTTGGGCCCCGTGCAGGTGGCGCCGCAATACCTGCCCCTGAATGAAGATCATCCGCTGCTTTGCTGCGATGCCTATCCCCTGAGCAAGGCCGTGGGCGAGCAGATCGTCCAGACCTTCGCCCGCCGCGATCCGGGCATCAGCGCCTTCTCGCTGCGCTTCACCTATATCCATCCCCAGGCACTGGAGCTGCGTCCCGGGGAAACCGGACACCGCGCCACCGGCAGCCTGTTTACCTATGTCCCGGCGACCGAGGCGGCCCGCGCCGTGCGACTGGCCCTGGAAAGCGGCCAGCCAGGGCACACGCCGTTGAACATCGTTTCTGCCCGCCCGCTGGTGCCCTGGAGCCCCCAAGCCTTGATCGAGGCCTACCAACAGGTGCCATCGTTCCGCCGCCCCCTGCGCCCTGATGAACCCTTGATTTGCGGCCAGCGCGCCAAGCAGGTGCTGGGATTTGCCTGTGACTGATGGACAGATGGCGGGGCCGTGCTAAGATCGCCCCCGGAGACCACGATGGTTCGATGGACGCTGCTGCTTTCGGCCGCCTTGATGCTGGGTTGCTCCGGCAACAAGACGGAAACAGGCTACGAATACCGACCGCTGTCCGATTCACCGTCGGTGCAGCGGGCCTATTACGCCCAGCCCTTCACGCCCGAAGCCGGTGGGGCGGCCAATGATCGCAAAGTCCAGCAGGAGCTGCGCCGTCCTCAGCGCTGAAACTGGAACGAGGGTCTTGGGTCGCATACAGTTCTGGGTGCCGGCAGTGCCATCCATCGATGCGCAAGAGTTTATTGCCGCGGTTAAGCCCAGGCTGGAGGCGCAAGACCTGGAGGGCCTGACACGCCTGTTGGAGCGGCGCTGGAATTGCGACCAGCTCTGCCAGCTCCTGGATGGTCCCTGCTACGATGCCCGCAAGGTGGCCGCCTTGTCGCTGGCGCTGGTGGGGGGTAAATGTTGTATCCCGTTGCTGGCCCAGCGGCTGCGCGATCCCGACCCCACCATCAATGAAATGGCCGAGCACGCCCTGTGGGCCATCTGGTTCCGTAGCGGCTCCCCGCAGGCCAACCATGAACTGGCGCGTGGCGCCCAAGCCATTCACCGCATGGAGTATGAACACGCCCTGGAACACCTCAACCGCGCTGTGGAGTTATCCCCGGACTGCGCCGAGGCCTACAACCAGCGCGGCATCGCCTATTACCTCATGGAGCAATACGAGCCCTCGGTGACTGACTGTCTTCGGGCCGCGGATTTGATGCCGTGTCATTTTGGCGCCTGGTCAGGTCTGGGTCACTGCTACGCTCACCAGGGCAAAATCGCCAAGGCCATCGAGGCCTACGAAAAGGCTCTGGAAATCAATCCACACCTGGACTGTATCCGTCAATCCATCGCCGAGTTGAAGCGCGCCTCGCGAGCTTGACCTTCCCGCACGAATTCTTCGTGGTAGGATTCACCACTTTGGGAAGGGGTATGGCTAACGTCGCCACTGCGTCCGTGCCGCCGGCAATGTCGCCTGAACTGCTGGCTCGCCTCACGGACCTTTACGATCGCGGGCAGTATCTGCAGGCCTACCAGGAGGCTGCGGTTCTGGGCCCGCTGGACCGCTGGCAGGGCATCGACGCGCTGCTGCTGGGCGGGCGGCTGGCGCATAACCTCGGAACTGTGCGCCTGGGGCGGCTGATGCACCGCCGCGCCTATCGCCTGGATCGCCGCCATCCCGAGGCCATCTACTATTATGCCCATTCCGTTCACGAGCGCTACGGCCCGCTGGTGGGATGGCATTTCCTGCGCTCCCAGACACTGCCGCGAAGTGGCGAGATTGCCGCCGATTGCCTGGCCCTGCAGGCGCGTATCCTCGGTTGTTTCCGCGACTTTGACTCCGCCCAGCAGCATCTGGCGCGGGCCGAGTCCTTAAGCCCCGGTCGGGCCTGGCTTTGCGTTGAACGGGCCATGCTCCTGGAGCGACAGGATCAATATGCCCAGGCCCTGGAAGCGGCCCGCAGCGCGCTGGCCCAGCGCCCGTGGTATCGACCGGCCTTGCAGCAGGCAGCGCATCTGCTGACGCTGCTGGACCGTGCCGATCAGGCCATGGAGCTGTTGACCGAGGCTCAGCAGCACTGCCAAAGTGTCATGGTCCTGGCCCAGTTGGCCGGACTTCATTCGGAGCTGGGCCATTACCAGGAAGCGCGCCGGCTCTACGAACGACTGCCCGCTTTGTGTCCCTTGCCCGAAAGTGGTTTTACCAGTTGGATTCTGGCTCGCCGGTCTGACGCGGCCTATGACTGCGGGGACTTTCAGACCGCCGCCGAGCTGGCGCGCCAGTCGGGCACGGTGTTCCATCTGCAGGTGGCCCAGCGACTGTCAAACTGCGGGACCGAAGGGCGGAGGGTGCTGCTGAGCGTGCCGTTCGTGCGCCAGCACCACCTGACCTGCGCCCCGGCGACGCTGGCGGCCCTGGGCCGGTACTGGAGGGTGCCCACCGACCACCTGAGCATCGCCCAAGCCATCTGCTACGACGGCACCCCCGCCCATGGCGAGCGCACCTGGGCCCAGGCCAACGGTTTTGTGGCCCGCGAATTCACCCTGACCTGGGACAGCGCCTGCGCGCTGCTGGACCGCGGCATTCCCTTTACGCTCTGCACCGTGGAGCCAACCAGCGCCCACATGCAGGCTGTCATCGGCTACGACAGTCGCCGCGGCACGCTGCTGGTGCGCGATCCCTATGAGCGAAGCAGCGGCGAATTCGTGGCCGAGGCCATGCTCAAGCGCTACGCCGCCAGTGGGCCGCGCTGCATGGTGCTGGTGCCCACAGCCCTGGCCGATCGTCTGGAAGGCATCGAGATGCCCGAGGCCGCACTCTATGACCAGGCCTACGCCGTGCAGGAGGCCCTGCTGGCCCACGACCGGCAGGCTGCCCTCGACACTTGGAACGCCCTGTCCCAAGCCGCGCCCAACCATCGGCTGACACATTGGACGCGCCGCTCCATCGCGGTTTATGACGCCGATGGCAGCCAACAATTGGACTGTGTGCGCCGCCTGCTGGAGATGTATCCTGACAATGCCGTCCTGGGGTTGATGGAGCTGGGTTGTCTGCGCAACCTGTCCCGCGCCGAGCAGCGCCTGCAGACGCTGGTTCGCTGGTGTGCTCGGCGCGGCGCCGATCCAGCGTTCTGGCAGCAGTATGCCCAGGAACTGGCCGCCGACTCGCGCCAACATGCGGCCGCCGAAAGACTGCTGCGCCGGGTCCTGCGGGCCCGGCCCCAGGATGCCGGCTCCTATTTCATCCTGGCCAACGTGCTCTGGTCCCGGGGCAGGCTGCCCGAGGCCATGGAGTTGTATCGCGTGGCCGCGTGTCTGGATGACAAGGACGAACAACTGGCCCTGGGTTATTTCAACGCCAGCCGCCATTTCAAACGCACCGACGAGGCCATGCGCTTCCTGGCCTGGCGTTGCGAAGCCGCCGGGGCCCGCTCCAGCCAGCCGGCCAGATCGTACTTCCGGGCCGCCGCCCTGGTGGAGCGCACGCGCGAGGGCTTTACGGTCCTGGAGCAGGCCCTGCGCCTGCGCCCGGAGGATGGGGATCTCTTGCTCTATGCGGCCGATGCCCATGGCCGATACGGCAATTTCCAGCGGGCGACCACGCTGCTGCAAAGCGCCGAGGGCAGGACACGCGATGCGTCCCGGTTGCGAACGGCCGCGACGCTGGCTTCTTACCAGGGCCAGCTTCAGGAAGCCCTGGACCTGTGGCGCAAGGTGGTAACGCTGGAGCCGCTGGCCGTCGATGCCCAATCGGCCCTGGTCCAATTGCTGGCGGAGACGACCGGCCGCGAGGCGGCCCTGGAACACCTGCGGACCTGTACCGCGCAATTCCCCTACAGCTATCCGCTGCATCAGCTTCGCGTCGAGTGGCTGCGGCGCGACGGTGGTGAGGAATACGAACGGGTGCTTCGCCATATGATCCAGATCAGCCCCACCGACGCCTGGTGCTGGCGGGAACTGGCGCTGTGCCTGTCGCGGCAAGGCCGCCACGAGGAGGCCCTGGCGGCGGCTGATCAGGGCATGGGGCTGGACACAGCCTCGTCCTATGGACACAGCGTGCATGGCGCGGTGCTGGCCGCCGCCGGCCGGGTGGAGCCTGCCGACGCCGCCTATCGCCAGGCCATCTCGCTGTCGGTGGACAATGAGTCCGCCATCGACGGCCTGATGGCATTGTGTGACAGGATCGACCAGCGCCGCCAGGCCCTGGCGCTGGTCCACGATGAACTGGTCCGCCAGGTCATCTATGGCGATGGGCTTCTGGCCTATCGCCAATACGCCAGGGACATTCTGCCAGGCGACGAATTGCTGGCCTCGCTGCGCCAGGCGTGGCAGGCCCGCCCCGACCTCTGGCACGCCTGGTCGGCACTGATCCGTCAACTGGCCGAGAACAGCCAGTGGGATGAGGCCCTGGAACTGGCCCACCAGGCTACTGAGCGTTTCTGCCTCTTGCCGGCGCTGTGGCTGGACCTGGCGTATGTCCATCAACTACGCGGCCAAGACAATCAGGAGATCGAGGCCCTGCGCCAGGCCCTGGCCATCTCGCCGGGGTGGGGTCTGGCGGCTCGGCGGCTGGCGGCCGCCTGCGAACGCGGCGGCGACCTGCAGCAATCGCGTGTCTTGCTGCAGCAGGCCGTGAGCTGGAGTCCGCTGGACGCCTTCAACTATGGATGTCTGGCTGATGTGGTATGGCGCCTGGGCGAGCAGGAACTGGCGCTGAAGCACATGCAGCGCGCGGTGGAACTGGATCCTGGTTACGAATGGGCCTGGCGGGTGTTGCGCGATTGGGGCTGCCAGCTCAAGCGTCCCAACCTGGCGGGCGAACTGGCGCGGGAGCTGACCTCGCGTCGCGGTGGGGAGGCGCGAGCCTGGTTGATCCTGGCTCGGTCCCTGGTGGGGCCCGACGTGCTGGACGAGCAGTTGGCGGCGCTGGATCGCGCCGCCGCCCTGGAGCCGCGGGAAAGCGACATTTACGATCTACGCGCCACCCTGCTGGCGCAGGTGGGACGTTTTGAAGAGGCGGCTGCGGCGTGCCGGCCGCCGGCTTGGCCGGATGGGCCGCCGTCTCAGCTCCGCGGACGAAGCGCCTGGCTCCTGGCCGAGCAGGGCTGGCGGCAGCAAGCCATCTCCCAGATGCAGGACCTGCTGCACGAGTGTCCCAACTACTTCTGGGGGTGGTATCAGCTTTCCGAGTGGTACCGCGCCCAGAACCAGTACGCGGATTATCTGGCGGCGGCCGAGCAGCTCAGGCGGCTGTCGCCGCAGGAGCCTCAGGCCTGGGGCGCCCTGGGCGAAGCCCACCAGTTCATGGACCAGTACGCGCGCGCAATCGCATGCTATCACCGAGCCTTGGAGTTGCAGCCCGACTATCCGTTTGCCGGACTGTCGCTTTTTGATCTGCTGCTGCTGCGCAAGGAGTATGCGCAGGCCCAGGGAATTTTGACTCATCTCCAGACGCACGTGGGCGGGGCCCTGGTGGCCGCCCGCGCCGTGCAGCTTGCCACGGCACAACAGCAGTGGACCAAGGCGCTGAACTGCTGGCTGGACGTGTGCGCCACGGCCGATGACGAGCCGTGGCCGCTGAACGCGGCCTACAGCGCGTTGCGCGCCGCCGGCTATGGCCGGCAGGCTTTGGAGATGTTGGCGCAGCACGTCCTGCAAGGCCGCAGCGGCGCGCCGGCTACCCGTTTCCTGGTAGAGCAGTGCTGTGAGCAGAATGAGTTCTGGCGCCTGGAGCGCACGCTGTTGGCGCTGGGGCCGGCCCTGGAACGACAGGTGGCCCCCCTGGCCGCGCTGGCCGCGACCGCCATCACGCACTACCTGGCTGTTCTCGTGCGGTCGCTGCGCCGCCGACGCGTGCGCCGCTATATCAGCCGCCACGAGCGTTTCATCCTGGGTAGCAACCAGTGCTGGTCGGCCGCCATTTTTGCCCTATTCACCGCCGGATGGAAACGGCGCGCCATGGCGCTTGCCGGCGACTGGCGGCAACGCCAGGACCTAGAGCCTTATATGCTCCTGAACGTGGCCTTGGCCTGCCGCACGGCGGGCAGCGACCGCCAGGCCGTCGACGCCCATCATCGGGCTCTGACGCTGCCGGCCGACGACACCACCCATGCTCATCTGGCCTGGCTGGCCTATGATGCGGCCATGGCCGGGCAGACGGATGCAGCGTTGGAGCTTCTGGGGCGCCTGCGGACACCCCTGCGCTCTGACGATGACGCACTGTGTCAGGCGGTTCGTGCCGTTGTGGCCGTGGGATTGGCCTCATCTCGCAGCGAAGGAGCTGCCCAGGCGATGCAGCATCTGAGCAGGGCCCGAAGGCTGGATCCCGGCAGGGGCCGCGGTCCGGTGGGGCGGGCCCTTCGGCGTTGCGGATGTCGCGCCGCGCGCCAAACACGCAGCCTGCGCCTGCTGCTGATGGCGTGGCGCGCATAGCAGCCAAGAACCGCAGCGATACGCACTTGATTTTTCAACCCCGCGGCCGCAAACTGGTAGGATAATTATCGCTGCTGTGCTGCGCGCTAACCCAGAGGAACACCATGGCTAACACCACGCGATCCGCCTCGATTGATCGGGCTGTCAGGTCGGTTTTCGAGCAGTTGGAGGATCGCAGGTTGCTTTCGGTGTCGCTGGACGCCGACGGGCTGCTGACGGTCATCGGCACCAGTGGCAACGACCGCATCACCGTCTCGCTGGATCGGCAGCGCCCGGCCCGGCTCAATGTGGACTTCAACGGCAAGACCACCAGCTTCGCGGCCGCCAAGGTCGGCGAGATTCGCGTGGAAGGCCGCGCCGGCGATGACCACATCACCATCGACGACACGTTCCACCCGCTGGAGATCGACGCCGTGCTGCTGGGCGGCCGGGGTAATGATCGCCTGACCGGCGCCGGCGGCGACGACACTCTTGAAGGTAGCTGGGGCAATGACCTGCTGCTGGGCCGCGAGGGCAACGATCGGCTCGACGGCGGGGCGGGTAACGACCGGCTCATGGGCGGCGTCGGTTACGATGCCATCTGGGGCGGCGACGGCGATGACCGGATCACCACCGGCAAGAATGGTCGCTGGGACCTGGCCTATGGCGGCGACGGTGACGATGAGATCGACACCGGCAATGCCTCCGAGGCCAAGCCGCAGCGCAACGGCGACGTCAAGAAAAACACCAACATCCACTACGGCTACAACTCCACGATCGTGGGCTACACGCCCAGGCAGATCAACCGGGCCTATGGCCTGAACCTGCTGACCAACTCCAACAGCACCAAGCTCTATCCTGTCTTCAAGGGCGGTAACCTGGGCGAGAACCAGACGATCGCCATCGTGACGGCCTTCCATGCCCCGACCATTCAGGAAGACTTGGACAAATTCTCTGCGGCCTTTGGTTTGCCCAGCATCACCGTCACCGTTGTTGCCGCTTCCGGCACCACCCCCGATGTGGATCGTAACTGGTCGCTGGAGGCTACGCTGGATGTACAGCGCGCCCATGCCGTAGCGCCCTATGCCGACATCATCCTGGTCGAGGCCGACACCAATCTTGTCGCAGACATGTACGCGGCCGTGGACGTGGCTACCAATGCTCTGAACGCCCTGGGCGGTGGTGTCATGAACCTGAGTTGGGGCGTGGACGAGGAAGTCCTGGACCAGCTTGATCTGGAAGCGCACTTCAACCGGCCCGAGTCCCGCAAGGTCAGCTACATCGTCGCTGCGGCCGATTCCGCCAGTATTGTCGGATACCCGGAAGCCTCGCCCTTTGTCACGGCCGTAGGCGGGACCAGCCTCGATCTGGACCGCTATGGTTTCCGCCTCAGTGATGAAACCGCCTGGTCGGACAGCGGTGGCGGCTACAGCATCATCTTCAGCCGGCCGGTCTTCCAGGAAGGGTTGCGTATCGGGAGCAACCTGACGCAGGACCGCCGGGCCATCCCCGATGTGTCATTCCTGGCCGACCCCGACACCGGCGTGGCGATTTTCAGTACCACACCTGACGAGTTTCGTAATACCGGCTGGGCCGAGGTCGGCGGCAACAGCGCCGCCGCTCCCCAGTTTGCCGGGATCGTGACTTTGGCCAATCAGTTCCGCGAGTCCTTTTCCAAGCAGAAACTGGGACAGGATCTGAACACGCAGTTGTACCAACTGGCCCGGGTCCGCCACGACAACCTGTTCTACGACATCGTCAAGGGCTCCAACGGCCACCCGGCCCGCGACGGGTTTGACCTGGCCACGGGCTGGGGCTCGCCCCGCGCCGACAAGCTCATCGAGGCCCTGGCCGGCTTTGTCACCGGCGACATCGTTTTCCGCAACAACTTCGTGCGCGAAATGGACAGCACCATCCAGGACCGCGGCATCATCAATTTCAGCGGCGTGGGCACCTTCAAGTTCACCAAGACCCACGTTACGCTGGAACTGGCGACGCTGGCCGACAACGGCGGCGAGCAGAACATCTACTTCAAGTATCCGCTGCGGCGCGTGGGCAAGACCGGTTTTGGCGGCTATGGACGTGCCGAGGTCGCCCTGGACGACGGCACGGCCCAACTGTTCCCGTTGCGCTTCAGCGGCAACATCTACCGCGACAAGTTCGGCCGCGCCCATGTGCGCGGGACCTTCTTCGCCATCAACACCAAGACCCTCAAGCCGCTCACGCAGGGCACGCAGCCCATCCTTTACGGCTACTTCAAGCCCTGAGCGATTCGTGATCCGCTTAAGCACAACGCCCGGTGGCCAGACGCCATCGGGCGTTGTGCGTTCTTGGCTGTCGGTGCGCGACGTTCGCTACCACGAGTAGCTGAACGACACCGAATAGCCGCTGGGATAGTAATAGCGGGGGTACACCACCACCGGCGGCGGGGCATAATACACCGGCGGTGCCACGTAGACCGGCGCCGGCGCCACGTAAACGGGCGAGGGCGCATACACCACCGCCGGCGCCACATAAACGCGCGGCTCCACGTATACGCGCTCATAAACGCGCGGCGACGGGCGGTAATATTCGTAGCGCACATCCCGGCCGCAGCGGTCTTCACTGTAGCGGATGCGCACCTCAGAGCGGCGCTCCCGATGGTCGGCCAAGGCAGCGGCCGGCACGGCTCCCAGGACCAGCATTCCCACGATGGCAGATTTCATGGCTTCTCCTTCTTGTAGTGGCCACTGATTGGACAGCCGCCGACGTGGAAGGTTGGTCCGCAGCGTAAATGTATGATAATTCGCTACTTGCGTGTCCCCACATAGCAGGCGCACACGCCCATGCTCAAGCTGCGACATCGCGCGTTATCAAATCCGCGGGCTTGCAGCAGGCTCAGCATCTGTTCGGAAGAAAGGAAGGTACTGACGGACTGCGGCAGATAGCGATAAGCCCCCGTGCGATCGCCACTGATCCAGGCCGCGCTGCGCGGCAGGACCTGCCGAAAATAAAACCCGTACAAACCGCGCAGCAGGCGGTTGCGCGGCAGCGAAAATTCCAGTATCACCAGTCGTCCCCCGGGCCGCAGCACCCGGGCAAATTCCCCGATCGCCGCCGCCGGGTCGGCCACGTTGCGTATGCCAAAGGCGATGCACACGACGTCGGCGCACGCATCGGCCAGCGGCAAGCGCATCGCGTCGGCACAAAGCCAGGTCATGGCCTGCCCCTGGCGCCGGGCCTTGGCGTGCGCCAGCGGCAGCATGGCATAAGTAAAATCGATGCCGATGACCTTGGCCGCGCCGGCCGACGCCATCTGCATCGACAAATCGCCGGTGCCGCAGGCCACATCCACCACCGTGTCCGCAGGCTTCACCTGCGCCATCTTCACGGCCCATTGGCGCCAATGCTGATCCAGCCCCAGGCTATGCAGGCGGTTGTTCAGGTCATAGGTGGGCGCAATGGCCGTGAACATGCCGCGCACGCGCGCTGGCTTGTCAGGGGCGGCGTGCGGATCGCGCAGCGACTGGTCGTCCCATAGCGCCTTACCTGTCGGCATGATCGCGATTATAGACGGGGATGGCAGATGCTGCGCGGCCAATAGGCTTGTTACGGAACTCCGGCGACAGGGGGTTAGCCCCGCATGGCCGCCGCCCAGCTCGGCGGCAGGTTGCGCGCGATCTCGATATCCTTGAAGATGCTGCTCTGGCGCGCCCCGTGGCGCTTTACCCAGGCGGCCATCTTGTGGATGCCCTCCTGCAGGCTCACCTTCTTGCCCAGCCCGAACACGCGCTGGGCCTTGGAGTGATCCGAAAAGGCGAATTTCACTTCATTGCGCGCTTCCAGGTGGCGCACGTTGCGCGGCAGACCCATGGCGGTGGCAATCACGTCGGCCAACTCGTTGACCGTGAAAGGCACGTCCGCGCCGACGTTGAAGATCTGGTTGCGGGCGGCCGGCGTATCGGGCGCAACAGCGATCAGCGGGGCCACGTCGTCGATGTGCGTAAACGCCCGCTGCTGGCTGCCGTCGCCGAAGATGCTCATGGGCTGATTCTGCAGAAGCTGGTTCATGAAAATGCCCACCACGTTGCGATAGCGGTCGGCAATGTTCTGCCGCTCGCCGTAGACGTTGTGCGGCCGGAAAATCACGTAATCCAGCCTGAACATCTCGTGGCTGACGCGCAGTTCCTGCTCGCAGGCCAGCTTGGCAATGCCGTAGGGATCTTCGGGAATGGGCGTCATGTCCTCGGTCATGGGCGTCTGCCCGGCGCCATAGACGGCGATCGAGGAGGTGAAGACGAACCACCGTGCGTTGTGGTTTACCGCCGCATTGATCAGGTTCACCGTGCCGATCAGGTTGTTGTTGTAGTTGAAGCGCTTGATGAAATGGCTCAGACCCTCGGCCGCGTAGGCCGCCAGGTGATAGATGCGCTCAAAGCGATGCTCGACGAACAGCTTCTCAATCAGCGGCACGTCCAGGATCGATCCTTTGACGAAAAGCGCTCCCGCCGGAACGTTGTCGGCAAACCCGCCCGACAGATCATCCAGGACCACCACGCGGTGCCCGGCCTTGACCAGGTGCTCGGCCACGTGAGAGCCAATGAAACCCGCGCCGCCGGTAACAAGTGCTGTAGCCATGGGCGATTCCTGTCTGAGGGTTGGCCGCTTGTAAGACCGCCTGCCGCATTAGCTGGTGGCGATGCGAGGCGCCGGGGCCAGCGGCTCATAGCCTACGTCCGGCTCCTGCCCGTTCTCAATAAAGCGCTGCACGTCCAGTTGCTTGTTCCATCGCCAACTGACCCGCAACATCTCCAGGCGGTTGCGGTTGATTTCGCTATCGCGCAGCAGCCCCAGCAGTCCATAGCCGCCGCGCCGCACCGCCAGGTGCAGCAGGGCGATTTTTCGGCACCGCCGCGCGCCGCTCAGGCCATAATGCTTGTGGAAGTAGCGATAGCGGTTGCGATACTTCTCCAGCTCAAAACGGATGGGGAAGCGCCCGACTGATTGTCCGCCCAGGTGGGTGATCACCGCATCGGGCGTGTAAAGAATCGGGAACCCGGCCTGCCAGACGCGATAACACAGGTCCACTTCCTCGAAGTGGTAGAAAAAGCGCTCGTCAAAACCTTTTAGCTGCCGCAGCACATCGGCGCGGAAAAGCACCGCGCAGCCGCTTTGCCAGGCGATGCGCCGCTGGCTGTTGCCGTCCCACCACAAATAGCGATTGCCGCGCAGCCACAGGGCCATCTGCAAGTATAGCCAGTTCGTTGGGAATGGCCGGGCCGGGTCCTGCAGCGACCCGTCGGGGTTCACCACCTTGCACCCCAGGGCCCCGGCCTCGGGATGCTGGGCCGCAAATTGCATCCAGCGGTCCAGCGCCTGGTCCTGAATAATGGTGTCCGGGTTGAGGATCAGGATGTACTGCCCCCGCGCCGCCTCGATGCCGACGTTGTTGCCGCGCGCATAGCCCAGGTTGGCGCGGTTCTCCAGGATGCGGGCCTGCGGATAATTCTGGCGTACAAAATCCAGCGAGCCGTCGGCCGAGCCGTTATCCGAAATAATCAGCTCATAGTCCGTCTGGCGCGTCTGCGCGACGATGGACGCCAGGCAGGCCGGCAGGACCTTTAGGTCATTCCAGCAGATAATGACGATCGACAACTTCATAGAACGTCCCCCAAGAGTATCGGACCGAAGGCCGCAAAAGTGAAGATGCAAAGCGCCTGCGAGGGCTCGGTGCGCAATATCGGACGCACCCTCGGCGGCCGCCGGCGACAGGCTATTGGAACTGGCTGGTTTGCACCAACTGTCCCGGCACGTCCAGGGCGTGCTCGGCCGCAAACGCCAGCACCATGGTTTGCAGCGCGCCGCTGGCCGGATCAACGGCCCCTTCGCCGGCCGCGATGTTGCGGATGTACGCCAGCAGCAGCGCGTGCATGTCGTGGTGGCTGGCGTTGGGGTGGTTGGGCGAGAAATCCTCCACGCGCTCCAGCACCGTGTCGCGCTGTTCCAGGTCGAAGCGGAACAGCGCCATCTTCTCCTGGTAAATTTGGACCAGGCACGAGCCGCGCGTGCCCACCAGGCTCAGGTCAAACTGGTGCCCGGGAACCGTGCGCCAGTCCGGGCTCCACGCATAGCTCTGGCGATAGAAACAGGGCGCCCGGTTGTGATAAATCTGGAAGTTGCAGACCGCGCCGCTGGCGGCCTTGAGCATCAGCGTCAGATGATCCGGCACGTCCGCCGGATAGAAACTCAAGGCATTCTTCGGCGCGCGGTAGGCCGTGACCTGCTCCACCGGGCCCAGCAGGCAGCGGATCATGTCCAACTGGTGGATGCCGCAATGGAACACAATGCCGCCGCCGCGCTTGCGGTCGAGCTTCCAGATCTTGGAAATCGGTGTCGATGGAGGGTCGCTGGCCCAGTGCCCGCGCGAGTCCACCACGCTCAGGGACAGAAGCTGGCCGAAAAATCCCTCGGCCACCAGTTGCCGCAGCCGCTGGGTCATCGTCCCGTGCATGTATTCAAAACCGATCTGCAGCGAGCGCCCGCTTTGCCGCTCGGCTTCCACCATGGCCCGGCATTCCGCCAGCGTGGGGGCCATGGGCTTCTCGCAGAACACATGCGCTCCGCACTTCAGGGCCGCGATCGTAGCGGGGGCGTGGTCTTCGTTGGCATTCACCACCGCCACCATCTGCGGTGGCGTGGCGCTGCCCATCATCTGCTCCACCGTCGCGTAGGCTGGCACTTCGAACTGTTGCGATAGCTCCTTCTGGCGCTCCGGCGTGCTGGTCACAATGCCCACAAGGCTGGCATCGGCCGTCTGCGATCTCAAAAAACGCGCAAACGATACCCCCACGCGCCCGCCGCCAACCACGCCAACACGCACCGCTTGCGACATCTTCATCTCCTGCGCTGGCTAATGACCCACGGCCGGCTCGCCCAGAATCCGCTTCAGCTCCGCCAGCTTCTGGGTCAGTAGCTCTGGTGTATCGGCTTCCAGGTTCAGCCGCAGCAGCGGCTCGGTGTTGCTCTTGCGAACGTTAAACCACCAGTCCCCGCAATCGATGGTGATGCCGTCCAGGTAGTCGATCTGGGCCTTCTTGTAGGCCTCGGCCAGCTCGCGAATCTTGGCGTCCTTGTCCTCGATGACGAAGTTCATCTCGCCGCTGCGGGCATAGCGCTCCAGTGGACGCACCAGGGCACTGAGCGGCTGCTCCTGTGCCGACAGGATCGACAGCATCCGCGCAAACGCGATGGCGCCCGAATCGGCAAAGAAGTTATCCCGGAAGTAAAAATGCCCCGACAGCTCGCCGCCGAATACGCCGCCGGTTTCGGCCAGCGTCTTTTTGATAAACGCATGGCCCACACGCTCGCGCCGCGGCACGCCGCCCAGTTCACTGACTGTGCGCGGGACGATCCGGCTGGATCGCAGGTCATAAACAATCGTCGAGCCCTTATTTCCCGGCCGCGTCAGAAAATCGCCAGCCAGCAGCGCCGTCACCAGGTCGCAGCCAATGCTCCTCGCCCGTTCGTCCAGAAAAATGCAGCGGTCTGCATCCCCGTCAAAAGCCACGCCCATATCCGGCCGAACGCGCTCCATCTTCTCCTTGAGCATCACCAGGTTGGTCTCAACCAGCGGATTGGGGTCATGCGTAAACGCACCGGTGATATCCAGCAGCAGCCCGACCAAGTTCAGGTCCTTCACCCCTCCGAACACCGCCGGCACCATCTTCCCGGCCATGCCGTTGGCCCCGTCCACCACCACCGTCAGGGGACGCTTGAGGTCCAGAAACTTCAGCACGTGCTGGCGATATTGCGGCCAAAGATCGACCTCCTCGCTCTTGCCGCGCAAACCCGTCTGGCCCACGCGCAGCGTGGTGGCGATGCGCTTGATGTCATCCAGGCCCGACGCCGCCCCGATGGGCTTGGCCTTGGGACCGGAAATCTTGAAGCCATTGTATTGGATGGGGTTATGCGAGGCCGTGGTCTGTATGCCGCCCACGCAATCCAACTGGTTGATGGCGAAATAGATGAAGCTGGTGTCGATCATGCCCACGTCGACCACGTTCATACCGCTGGAGCGAATACCCTCGGAAAGGGCATGGGCCAGCTCGGGCGAGCTGGGCCGCATATCGCGCCCGACGACCAGCGTATCCTCGCGCTTCACCCGCTGGGCGGGCGGCAGGCTCTGGCGGCTGCGCTGAAGATACAGGGCCGTGGCATAGCCCACCTTCCAGGCCAGTTCCTCGTTCAATGGATGCGGGTAGGTCGCCCGCACGTCATAGGCTTTGAATACTTTGTCGATCATGGTCTGTGTTGGCTCCGGCGGGCATAGTGTATCGGAGCGGGCGGCGGCGGCAATGGCCCGTTCGCCGCCGGCTGCGGCTCATGGGCGGGAACCCGCGCTGTCCCGCCGACGTATCAGCCGCTGGGTGATTGACATATCCAGTTCTGCCGTCGGCGCCACGTCCAATGGACGCTATGGTGCCCAACATGGGAGTTGGTGATGGCCTGCATCGTAGTTGTTGACGATAACCTGGCCTGCTGCCGCACGCTCACACGTCTGCTGGCCCAGGCCGGCCACGCCGCCGTCTATCTGCTCAGCGGGCACGCGGCGCTTCAATCGCTGCTGGGCTCGCCGCCGGACTTGCTGGTGCTGGACTTGCACCTGGGCGACATGGACGGGCTGGAACTGCTGGAGCGGCTGCGCGGGCACAGGCAGTTGTCCGCATTGCCAGTAGTGATCCTCAGCGGCGTGATGGACCTGGAAGTACAACGGCGCGCCTGTGCCCTGGGGGCGGCCGACTACATCCTCAAAGGCCTGGACTGGCGCGACATGCTCCGCCGCATCGAACGCCACCTGCCGCGTGCTGTCTCTTCCCCGGCTTGATTTGGGGAGCGGCCAAACCCGCCCAGGCCAGCGACCGCCATCATGCGCCGTGCTCGGCCTGGGAACGCCGAGCGCCAGCTCGGCAAAACCGCCCCTGCCAAGCTGGTGCTTGGCGATCCCAAGGGGCGCTGCGGCCGGCGCCGCAGCGTCTGCCCGCTATTTATAACCGTTTGCCAGTCAAGGGTTTAATGGGCGTGACAAGATTCGAACTTGTGACCTCGTCCTTATCAGGGACGCGCTCTAACCAACTGAGCTACACGCCCGGTTTCCGGCTCCCGCCGACCGATTCGTCATCTTAAATGCTGGGTATGGGCTGTCAACTCCGCACCTCGCGCAGCGCCTGCAACTGCTTCAGACGCTCGGGCGTGGGCGGCCGATTCGTGCGCATCATCTCAATGAAGGCATCAAACAGATACGCCGCATCATGCGGGCCGGGGCTGGCCTCGGGGTGATACTGGACGCTAAAAAGCGGAAGCTCCTTGTGGCGGAAACCCTCCACCGTGTCATCGTTGAGATTGCGGTGGGTTACGGTGCCGCCGCTGGCCTCCAGGCTCTTGGGCTCAACGGCAAAGCCATGGTTCTGGCTGGTGATCTCCACCCGGCCGGTGTCCAGGTTGATCACTGGCTGGTTGGCCCCGCGATGGCCGAACTTCAGCTTGAACGTCTTGGCCCCCAGCGCCCTGGCCAAAAGTTGGTGGCCCAGGCAGATGCCAAAGATCGGCACCTTGCCGAGCACCTGGCTGATCGGCCGCACGGCATAATCCAGCGCCGCCGGGTCGCCCGGCCCGTTGCTGACAAACAGTCCGCTGGGCTTGTGCGCCAGGATTTGCTGTCCGTTGACATCCGGCGGCAGCACGATCACCTCGGCCCGGCGCTGGGAAAAATGTCGCAGGATGTTGTGCTTGGCCCCGCAGTCGATCGCCACCACGCGCAAGCCCGCGCCGTCTTCCACTGGCCCCAGGCTCCACTCGCCCTGGTCGCTGGACCACGGGTAAGGCTCGGCCGGCTTGACGGCCTTCACCCAGTCGGCTCCCAGCATGGCGGCCGCGCTGCGGGCCCGCTGCACCAGTGCCGCATCGTCCAGAATTTCCGTGGACAGGGCCCCGCGCATGGCGCCGCTGATCCGCAGCCGCCGCGTCAGGGCCCGCGTGTCGATCCCTTCCAGCCCGATGACATTGCTCTGCTGAAGGTACTGCTCCAGCGTCATGTCGGCCCGATAGTTGGACGTAACCGGCGAGCGCTCCTTGATAATAAAACCGGCCACGTGGGCACAGCGGCTTTCCACATCCTGCTGATTGATGCCATAGTTGCCGATCAGCGGATAGGTCATGGTGACGATCTGCCCCTTATAGGATGGATCGGTCAGGATTTCCTGATAGCCGGCCATCGAGGTATTAAAAACCACCTCGCCCACCGACGTTCCCGATGCCCCAAAGGCCCGTCCGGTGAAGACCGTGCCGTCCTCCAGGGCCAGCTTGCCAATCGCATCGCTTGACATAGCGGGGGGATTATAGCGACGGCCCGCCGGCAGGACAGTGCCCGCCCAGGTGCCGCACCCAGCTCCGGCCGGATTTGACCAGTTCCTCACGCTCTACCGTCCCGGCCCGTCTTCGCATACGCTACGGATGCCATGGACTACTTCACGTACCGTAACCAGCAACTGTTCTGCGAGGACGTGCCCGCCGAGCGCCTGGCCGCCGAGTTTGGCACGCCCCTTTATGTCTATTCCCAGGCCACGCTGCTGCATCACTATCGTCAGATAGCCGATGCCTTTGCGCCGCTGAAGCCCACCATCTGCTATTCCATCAAGAGCAACGGCAACCTCAGCCTCTGCCGCCTGCTGGCCCAGCAGGGCTGCGGCTTTGATGTCACCAGCGGCGGCGAGCTTTATCGCGCCCTGGCCGCCGGTGGCGACCCCAGCAAGATCATCTACGCCGGCGTGGGCAAGACCGACGACGAGATTCGCCAGGCCCTGACGGCCAGGATCGCCGCCTTCAACATCGAGTCCGAGGCCGAAATCCAGAACATCGACCACATCGCCGGCCAGATGAACCTGCCGGCCGTAGGGGCCCTGCGGATCAATCCCGACGTCGACCCGCGCACCCACGCCTACACTTCCACCGGCAAAAAGGAAACCAAGTTCGGCGTCGACATCGAACGCGCCGAGCAGGTCTTCGAGCAGTATCGCGGCCAGCGCCACCTGCGCATCGGCGGCGTGCATATTCACATTGGCTCCCCCGTCTACCAAGTGCAGCCCTACATCGACGCGGTGAGCAAGGTCATCGACCTGATCGACCGGCTGACCGCGCGCGGGCATCGCATTGAATGGCTGGATCTGGGCGGCGGCTTTGCCGTCAATTACGAAAATCCCGAGCAGGCCCGGCCCATCAGCGAGCACGCCAAGGCGCTGGTGCCGCTGCTGGAGGGTAAGCCCTATCGCATCGCCCTGGAACCCGGACGCTACATCGCCGGCAACGCCGGCATCCTGCTGACGCGCGTGCTGTACCGCAAGCAGGGTGGCCGCAAACGCTTTGTCATTGTCGACGCGGCCATGAACGACCTGGTCCGCCCATCGCTCTATGGCGCGTATCACTTCATCTGGCCGGCGCATCCCGAACCGGCCAACGTGCCGCTGCACCGTGATAAAAATCTGGAGCCGGTCAATGGCGAAGTGGTCGACGTCGTCGGGCCCATCTGCGAAAGCGGCGATTTCCTGGCCCAGGCCCGCCCGCTGCCGCAGACGCATCGCGGCGATTTGCTGGCGGTGTTCACGGCCGGCGCCTACGGCTTTGCCATGAGCAGCAACTACAACAACCGTCCACGCGCTGCCGAGGTGCTGGTGGACGGCCAGCAGGCCCGCCTCATCCGTCGCCGCGAAACCTACGAAGACCTGACGGCGCCGGAGCGTCTCTAAATTGGACAGTTTGCACAGACGGCAGGGGGGAAAAACGCTCAGGCCGCGGCGCGCTATCGCTTGAGCACCAGCAGCAGCAGCACCAGGTTCAGGAACAAGCTGATGGCCAGGGTGATGAGGGCGGCCAGTTGCAGCCCGGGCGCAGCCAGAACGGTGCCCGCAGGCGCCGCCGGGGCTATGTCCACGGTTTTGCCGGTTTCCTCGACCTTGGCCAATGAATCCAGGTCCACGGCCTTGCGGGCGTGCATGGGCGGCTGGTTGTTGCGCACCGCTCCCAGGTCCTCCAGCAGCTCGCGCGTGCTGGAATAGCGCTCTTCGCGCTTCTTGGCCATGGCCACTTCGATAATCTCAGCCACGCCGGCCGACAGCGCGGTATTGATGTGGTCCGGCGGCGTCAGGGGCTCGCGCAGATGCTTGTGCATCACGGCCGTGGGCGTCTCGGCGTCGAAGGGGGGGCGGCCGGTGACCAGGTGGTACATCGTCGCCCCCAGCGAATAAATATCGGCCCGGAAGTCGATGTCCACGTCGCCGCGAATCTGTTCGGGGCTGATGTAGTAGGGCGTGCCATAGGCCTTGCCCGCCTCGGACTCGGCGGCCTGCTTGTCGTCCACGGCGCGGGCCAGACCCAGGTCCGTCAACTTGGCCACTCCGGCCGGCGTGAGAATGATGTTCTTGGGTTTGATATCGCGATGGATCAGGCCGCGCTCGTGGGCGTGAACCAGGGCGTCGGCCATCTGGATGATGATGTCCAGGGCCTCGGCCTCGGAGAACGTCTTGCCGTCACCGGCCGGCGGCTGCATGATGTCATACAGCGTCTTGCCCTCGATATACTCCATCACAAAGTAGTGGAACCGGTCAGGCGAAACGCCCACGTCGATGGCCTGCACGATGTTGTTGTGCGAAAGCCGGGCGGCCGCCTTGCCCTCTTTATAGAAGCGATCCACGAACTCCGGGTTCTCGCTCATGCGCCGCGGCAGCACCTTGATGGCCACCACGCGGTCCAGCGAAACCTGCTTGGCCTTGAACACCGTGGCCATCGCGCCCTTGCCGATCTTGCAAATCAGGCGATAGCCCGGAATCTGCGTCGTCTTGCGCTCCTCGAGCTGGGTCTTGATGCGCTTGGCCTGGTTGACCGTGATGAAGCTGTGCTCGATGAGGATGTCGGCCAGACTGCGCTGGCTGGCGTCTTTCTGCTGCTCGCGGCAGAACTCCACCTCCGTTCGCGTGGCCAGGCCCAGGTCCACCACAGCCTTGCCCACCTCGCTATCAACGCTGCTGCTCGGGCTGCTGGTGTTGTTGGTTTCCGCACTGCTCATGTGTTAACGGTTATCGGCCAGCGGGCGCGCCGTGGTTGAGAAGGGGACGCGGCCGGGCACGATCCGCTGATTCCGCCACGGTAAAACGCCACCTCGGCCGTGTCAAATGCCACAGCCAGGAAAGCGACGTGTCACGTCCGGCTATAGGTTGGCGCGCCGAGAGGGGGGAATAGCAGGAGTGACGATGCGGCAGCGATTCGGCGTCATAGTCTGGCGTTTCAGCGTCAGGTGGTTGAGGACCTTGAGTGTGCGTTTCGCCTCGATTTTGACAGGACTTGACAGGGAGCTACAATGCGCACCAACTTCTGATCAGGACTTGACACGCAATGGCGGCGAAGAAGAAACATGCTGGCGCCGGGGTTTGTCACATTGAGATCCCCGCGCCGAACCTGCGTAAGGCTCAAGCGTTCTACGCCAAGGTCTTTTCGTGGACCGTACGCACGATCCCGGGCTACAAAGGCTATGCACTCTGGAATGCCGACGGCAGCAGTGGGGGATTCAACTCGCGCGCCAAGCCGCGGCGCGACGGCATCGAGATCTACCTGAAGGTGCCTGACATCGACGCCAAGCTCAAGGAGATTGTGAAGGCCGGCGGCAAGATCGTGTGCGAAAAGACCAAGATCAGCGACGAGTTCGGTTACTTCGCCGGTTTCCTCGACCCCAACGGCAACGGGCTCAACCTCTGGTCGCGCACATGAACACCCTTCGGGCTAGATAGCTGTGCCGTCAAGGGGGTCATCCCAGCTTATTATTGACCGCACTTCTGGCAACGGGTATGCTTCATGAATGGCCCGGAGCTTACGCAGTGTCATCGACGGCGGCATCTACCACGTGCTCAACCGCGGCAACTGCCGCATGGACATCTTTACCAAGCCGGGCGACTTTGAGTCCTTCCTCAAACTGCTGGAAGAGGGGCGTCGCCGGTATTCCATGCGCATCCTGGGTTACTGTCTGATGGATAACCACTGGCATCTGGTGCTTTGGCCTCGCCGGGGGAGCGACCTCTCAACATTCATGGCCTGGGTGAGCACGACGCACGTGCGGCGCTGGCGCGAGCACCGCGGCAGCGGGGGCGAGGGTCACCTGTACCAGGGGCGTTTCAAGAGCTTCCTGGTGCAGGATGACCGGCATTTTCTGACGCTGCTGCGTTATGTGGAGGGCAACCCGCTGCGCGCGGGGCGGGTGCGGCGTGCCGAAGCGTGGCCGTGGTCCAGCCTGGCCCAAGCGCCCGGGAGCCATCAGACGAGGGTGCAGATCGCCACGTGGCCGGTGGACCGGCCGCCGCGCTGGGCAGAACAGGTGAACGAGCTGCTCGACGCCAAGACGCTGGACCGCCTGCATACCAGTATTGTCCGCAACCGGCCATTCGGCGATGATCAATGGACCGCCCGCGTGGCGAAGAAGCACGGCCTGGAATCAACCCTCCGCGACCCCTGGCGGCCACGCAAGGCGCAGAAGAAGGAGCAAAGCAAATGATGCCATGCCGAAGAAGCTGGGATGACCCCCTTATGGGTTTTGGTTTGACCCCCTTATGGGTTTCGGCGGCGGAACAGCGCGCCAGGATGCTCCGTACGTGTGCTATGGCCGCCAACTCAAATCGCCGGGCGCTTTATGCCGATAGACCGCTTGGGATGGCAGACTATCGGGCAATCGTCCAACACATGAAGAGCCAGTATGTCCTTCGCGTCCGCAAGTGGCGTAAGCAGATGAGCGGCTGCGCCTGGCGCGTGAGCTACGCCGACGGGCGGAGCATTAACTGGATCGAAGCGCCTTACCCTCGCACGCCCATCAGCCTGGCCGTGTTCCTGCATGAAGTGGGGCACCATGCCCTGGGGTTTTCCCGCCGTGGGCCGCGATGCGCGGAAGAATTTGCCGTGTGGCGCTGGGCGCTGGCGGCCATGCGCCAGTGCGGCGTGGAGCCTGACGCCCGGGTGGCCCGGCGCGTGGAACTGTCCATGCAATATGCCGTGGGCAAGGCCGTCCGGCGGGGCATTCGCAATCTGCCGGCCCCGCTGCTGCGTTACCTGCCCCAGGCGGCGTAGGGCCAAATCACCAACTAACGAGAGCGCACCAACTGCTCATCAGTGATGCCCAGGCTAACCCGCTGGGCGCTGATGTCCTGGAGGAAGCGCTGGCCGTCCTGGTAATAGCCGGCGGTGGGAACGACTTGCGGACAGCAGCTGCGCCACCAGGCGTTGAAGCGGGCCATGAGCGCCTCGCGCAGATACTTGGCCATCATCGAGGCCAGCGCCACCGGCAGCGACTGGCCCTCGGCCTTTTCGCAGAAGATCAGCCGAACAGTGGCCTGCGGCTGGCACAGGCAATATTCGCTATAGCCGTCTCGTTCGGCCACCACCTGCAGCGACCAGTCCTCGAACATCAGCCGCAGCAGGTGGCCGTAGTGTTCGCGGCCGCCCTGGCGATCACACCAGAGCACCAAGCCGCGCTGGCCAAAACGGCGCAGGAGCTGGTCCATGTGGATGGCCGCCTGTGAGAACAGGACGCTGCTTTTGTTGCGCGTGGCGGCAAAGAGACGGTTGAGCTGGCGCTCGGGCACCAGTCGAGCCGCCAGGTAGACGCAGCGCGTCTCGGTCGTCTGCAGCTCGGCCCGCAGGCCGTTGGCCATGAGGCGGAGCGATGTCGGGTTGGCCTCGGCGGGAAAGCGCTCGGTTGGCGGGGCGGCGTACCACGGATGTTCGGCCAGGGGTGCAACCGCGTCGGGGCATACCAGCCGCAGCAGGCCGTCCAGTTTTTCCGGGATCTGGCTGACGGCCCCAATGACGGCCAGCACCGAACGCTCCAGTTCCAGCAGCCCCGCGCTGGGGCTGTAGACGAGCTTGCTGTCGTTGATATGCAGCTTACGGCCGCTCTTGCTGCGGTGACGGCTGATGATGCGCCCCAGGCGCTTCCACAGGCAGGGGACGCTGGTCGCATCGCCGGGTATTTCAAAGGCGGTGCAGCCGATGGCCAGTGGCCCCAGCAAAGGCCCGTAGCCCGCTTCATCGATACCGGCCAGCACCATGGCCGGGATTATAGACGCGGACGAAACGGCGGCCAGCGCCGGGCGCGGGCCTGCGGTTGCGTTGGTAGGAGTCGGGGGGGATGATACGTGTATTAGTCGCGGTGGCAGCCGAGTGGGGCATGACGGCCCATGGGCTACCCTTGGGGTTAGCACGGGGCTGAAGATGAAAGGATCGTGCGGACATGGGAAAAGCCAGGCGGATCACAAAAATACTGCTTTATGTTCTGGGCTCCTGCTTCATGGCTCTGGTCATTACCTTCCTGCTGCATCGCCCCTCGATGAAGGTACTCGCTCAGTGGAAGCAGCCTGCCGACATCACCTACGACGGCTGGGGTCCGTATTACCTGTCCATTGTGGAGAGTGATCGCGATTGGAGAGGGTTTCCGCTACATGTCGAACGGAATTACTTCATCTACGCGGGGCGCGATGCCGGGACGCCATCCTACGGTCACATGATTAAGTATTCGTTCCATGCTGATTCCGATGACATCCAGCAGTTTCTTGGCAAAGCACTCGCACGGTGGGCAACGGAGGGTGTGACGCTGGAGCTTCAGTCTGGGCATCGTCTGTTCATTCCGAAGGCAATGTTCACAGGTGGGCGATAGCCACCTGCGTGGAGCGTGCGCCGGGGCGGGCCTGCGGTTGCGTTGGCGCGGATCAGTCGAGAAGATACGGCCATGACGTTGCCGGCCACTGCTGCAGCGACTTCCTTGCCGGCGGGGCGGCGCTGGCCGCGCATGCAGGAGGTGGGCTTGCTGCTGGTGGTATTGGGGCTGGGGCTGATCCTGACCCTTCTGTCAGACACGATCGTTGAAGAAGGACGTCGGGCCAACAATTTTCTGCGTGTGGGCAACCTGGTTCCCAATGTGCTGACCCCCATGGCGGGAATGGCCATCATGGCCCTGGGGGCCACGGTGGTGATCATTGCCGGCGGGATCGACATCTCGGTGGGTTCCATCTGCGGCCTGTCGGCGCTGGGCACGGTGTGGGCGCTACAGAATTTCCCGCAGGATGCGTCGGCCTGGGCGGTGCTGCCGGTGGCGCTGATCGTGCCGCTGGGGATCGGCTTGCTGTGCGGATTGATGAACGGGCTGCTGGTGGTGGCGCTGCGGCTTCATCCGTTCATCGTCACGCTGGGGACCTTGAGCATTTTTCGCGGTATTGCCTTGGTGGCGCCACCGGTGAATTCCCTTCCTGACATCGTAGCCGGCAAGACCGTGCCGCTGGCGTTCACGCGACACCTGATGGCCTGGAAAGTGGGCCAGGGCTGGACGAGCATGCCGCTGCAGCCGGTGCCCCTGATGGTGATGGTGCTGTGCCTGGTCGTGGTCTGGGTGTATCTGCATCACACCGTCGGCGGACGGCAGATCTATGCCGTTGGGGGCAACGAGGAGGCGGCGCGGTACAGCGGACTGCCGGTGGGACGCATCAAGGTGCGAGCCTTTGCCCTGTCGGGGCTGGCCGCGGGCATCGCGGGCATGGTATCGGCCGGCTACGAGGGCTCGGCGCAGACGCAGACGGGGATGGGCTCGGAATTGACGGTGATCGCGGCCGCGGTGGTGGGCGGCGCCAGCCTGACCGGCGGGCGGGGCACGGCGCTGGGCGCGGTCCTGGGGGCGCTGGTGATCCAGCTCATCGAAAACGGCATCTTCGTGCTGCGCGAAGTGCACATGGGTGCCCTGACGCTGCGGTTGAAGAAGGAATACACGATGATCGTGACCGGCATCGCCATCATCATTGCGGTGGCGGTGGACCGGCTCAGTGAATACCTGCGGCAGCGGCCAGCGGCCGGCCGCCGACAACAAGGAGCTGAAACATGATGCGCTGGACCCTGTTGGCTTTGGCCATGTTGATGGTTGTGCCGGTGGCTGGGTGCCGCCAGCAGGCCTCGGGGCGGAAGAAACTGGTCATTGGCATGGTGGCCAAGAGCAAGTCCAATGACGTATTCCAGGCCGCTCACCAGGGGGCTCGGGACGCGGCCAGGGAGCTGAGCCAGAAAACCGGCGTGGACATTGAGGTCCGCATCGAGACCCCGGACAAGGAAGATGCCCAGGCCCAGGCGCGGGCGATTCGCGCCTTGGCCAGCGTCAAAGTGGCGGGGATCGCCGTTTCCTGCTCCGACGCCAATACGCTGCGAACCGCGATCGATGATGCAGTCGATGCGGGGGTGCCCATCGTCTGCTTTGACTCGGGCGCGCCGGGCAGCAAGCAGATGTGCTACTACGGCACCGATGACGTCGACTGCGGCAAGCAGGTCATGCAGCAACTGGCCAGCATCATGGGGAAGAAAGGCAACATTGCCATCCTGGCCGGGAATCAGTCGGCTCCGAATCTTCAGCGGCGCGTGCAGGGCGTGAAGGAGCAGCTCAAGCAATACCCCGACATGAAACTGCTGGACACCGTTTACCACGAGGAGACGGCCGCCCAAGCCAAGGTGGCCGTGATGCAGGCCCAGACCACGACCAACCCCAAGATCGAGGGCTGGGCCATGATCGGCGGCTGGCCGCTGTTTGCCGAGAATGCGCTGCCTTGGGAGCCGGGAACCGTGAAGGTGGTGGCGGTGGATGCGCTGCCGCCGCAGTTGTCGTATTTGAAGAGCGGGCACGTGCAGATGCTTCTGGCGCAGAATTGCTATGGCTGGGGGCAGAAGTCGGTGCAGATGCTGGTGGACAAGGCCCTCTATGGCAAGGAACCGCCGGCCAAGGAGATTTTTGATCCGCTGACGCCGGTGATGCCGGCCGAGGCGGCGGCTTTCGAGGGGAAGTGGAAACAGTGGCTGGGCAAGTGATGAGGGGCTTTGGCGCCGGCCGGGCCGCAGGTTAGCCGATGGCTGACGGGCTGATAGATTTCGAGGGTGTCAGCAAGTGGTTTGGCGGCGTGCGAGCGCTGGACCATGTGAGGCTGTCGATCCAGCGCGGGCACTGCCATGGCTTGATCGGTGAGAACGGCGCCGGCAAATCGACGTTGGGCAAGATCCTGGCCGGTATTCATCGCCCGGATGCGGGGCGGCTGCTGCTGGAGGGTAAGCCGGTGGACATCGCCAGCCCTCGCGTCGCGGCCGGCCTGGGCATTGGCATGGTGCACCAGGAGTTGGCGTTCTGCCCCGATCTAAGCATCGCCGAGAACCTGTGCATGGGGCGCTATCCGCGGCGGCTGGGGCTGCTGCTGAGCCGCCGGCAGATGCGTCTGCGCGCCCGGATGCTGCTGGAGCGAGTAGGGGCGAGCCTGGACGTGGACCTGCCCATGCGCCGGCTCTCGACAGCGCAGGAGCAGTTGGTACAGATTGCGGCGGCCGTGGGCACCGGGGCGCGCATCCTTATCTTCGATGAGCCCACCAGTTCCCTGACCCAGCACGAGGCCCAGCGGCTTTTTGCGCTGATCCGCGATTTGGGCCAGCGCGGGGTGACGATGGTTTACGTTTCGCACCGCCTGGCCGAAGTGCTGGATCTGTGTGATCGCATCACGGTCTTGCGCGACGGGGCCCACGTCGGAACCATGGACCGAGCCCAGGCCGATGAGGGCCAACTGGTGCGCATGATGATCGGCCGGTCCCTGGAGCAGTATTTCCCACGAACCTCGGCCGGCTTGACCGGCGAGGTAGCGCTGCGGGTAGAAGGACTGACCTCGCCGGGCAAATGCCAGGATATAAGTTTCGACTTGCGTGCGGGCGAGATCGTGGGTTTTGCGGGACTGGTCGGATCAGGGCGATCGGAAGTGGCACGCGCGGTTTTTGGCTTGGACAGCAAGGCTCGTGGGCGCATCGAGGTTGGCGGGCAGGCGTTGCCGATGGGATCGGTGCGGCATGCCATGCAAGGCGGCCTGGGCCTGGTCCCCGAGGACCGCAAGCGCCAGGGGCTGATTCTGCACCTGAGCGGTAGAGAGAACTATTCGCTGGCGATGCTGGAGCGTTTTCGACGGATGGGGCTGCTTTGGACGCGACTGGAGCGACAGGCCGCCCAGCGGCAGTTTGCTCAACTGGATGTCAGGGCAGCGTCGGCGGAATTGCCGGTGATGGCCCTGAGCGGCGGCAACCAGCAAAAGGTGGTGTTGGCCCGATGGCTGGGCATGGCAGAGCCGCGGACGACCAGCGCGTCCGGCAACAGCGCGTCGCTGAAGGTCCTGATCGTGGACGAGCCAACGCGAGGTGTCGATGTCGGGGCCAAGGCGGCCATTCATCGGCTGCTGGATGAATTGGCCCTGGCTGGCATGGGCATCCTGCTGATTTCGTCGGAGCTGCCGGAGGTATTGGCCTTGTCCAGCCGCATTCTGGTCATGCGTCAGGGCAGGCTGGTCGGCCAGCTTCAACGCCACGAGGCTACCGAGGAGAAAGTGCTGCGCTTGATGGCGGGCATGGCCTGAGTTTCACGATTTGGGCACATCGGCCTGCAAGGTAGCACCATCCCAGCGCAACTGGATCGCCTCGGCTTGCTGGGCCAGACGCAGCAAAACCCGTCCAACGGCCTGATGACGCCAGCCGCGCATGAGACGTAGCTGGCTTGGGTCCTGTCCCGTGCGCAGCGCGTGGTGGAGCTGGGTCATCTCCGCGCGGCTGCTGGCCAGTGCCGGATCGATCGACTGGCCCAGGCAAATCGCCTGCACCAGTGCCCACAAAGCGTCAATCTGGAAGCGCTGGCGAGGGTCCGGCTCGACGTGATGGATGGAAGGCAACTGGCTGGCCGGCAGGGCCAGCGCCTCCTGCGTAAGCTGAAGCAACTGTTGGCCGCAGGCAGCCTCGACCGGCCGAGGCAGACCCTTGATGCGGGCCAGGTCCTGCACGCTTTTGATGGGCCGGTGGGCCATGTCCAGCAAGACCTCATCGCGCACGTAGCCGCGCGCCGGCAGATTGGCCTGGCGCGCGGCCTGGTCCCGCCATTGGACCAGATGACGCAGGACCGCCAGGTTGGCCGGTTGCAGGCTGCCGGCGCCGCGGAGTTTGCGGTAATCGGCTTGGGGGTCGAACTCGTAAAGCAGCGGATCGCAGAGCTGCGCCGATTCCTCGGCGGCCCAGGCGCCATGCCCGAGCAGGTCAAGCTGTCGCTGCAACTCAAGGCGCATCGCCGGCAGGAAGCGCACGTCATCGGCGGCATACCGGAGCTGCACCCCGCTGAGCGGCCGCTGGTCCCAGTGAGTGAACGTAAAGCCCTTGCCCAAGCGTATGCCCAAAAGGTGCTTAACGAGCTTGGACAAAGCGGTGGGATAAGCCAGGCCGACAAATCCGGCGGCCATCTGCACGTCCAGCACGTTGGCGGGGGGCCGGCCGATCAGCCGGTAAACCGGCTCCAGGTCCTGTTGCCCGGCGTGAACCACCTTTTCAACGGCGGGATCGGCAAGGAGCTGCCATAGCCCCGTGAGGTCCATCGCGGCCAGGGGATCGACCAGGGCCACGCGCTGTGTGGTGGCGATCTGGACCAGACAGAGCTTGGGAAAGTAGCTGCTCTCGCCGATGAACTCGCTGTCATAGGCAAAGCTGCCGGTCGCCCGCGCGTGCGCCAGGAGTTCGGCCAATGCCGGAGGTGTATCGACCCAGGCGGCGGGCCCGCGGGCGATGGCGTGGTGGTCGGGTATAGCGACCGGCTCGTGCTCTTGGGCGGCATGGGCGACGTCATGCTGGCGGCTGCGATGCCGTTGGCGCGGGTGGCCGCGACCGGAATGGGAAGGATGGGACATGGACTTGGCCTTGGCTGTCGTTATACGCTCAACTGCACGGGGATGCGAGCAGCCCGCATGGCCTTGGCCGGCGGGACGACGTTTCTTTGCGTCCGCACAAAAAAATATTGCGGCGAGGGGCTCGGCCCGGTAAGATTCTGCCTTAGTCAGGGCTTCTTGAGAACGTGGCTTAGCGGGAACCGTGCCTATCACCGATCTGGGTCGGGAAAGGAATCCGCCGGATGGAAAACCTAACCATTGAGAGCGCGCCTCAGCGACTTCACCTGGAGCAGGGGCTGGGCTTGACGGCCCATCGCCTTGCGGAGCTGCGCCACGAGATTCGGAATCATCTGAATATCATCAAGCTGTCGTGCGCGGTGCTTCAGCGGCAGCGCGCTGCCGACCCGGATTTCCGCGAGTCGCTGCTCGAGATTGAGAAGTCGGCCGACGGGATCAACCACTTGATCAGCCGCCTGCGGGCCGAATCCCATGGCCACGGCCAATAGCCGGCGGCCGGTCGGCCTATTGCGCGGGCACCGTCTCCAACAAACGGCTCCAGTTCCGCTGCGTGCGCTGTTTCCACGCCCCCTTGTGCCAGGCATAGGCCGCCAGCAGCGGAATGGCCAGCGTGGCTTCGCTGTAGACCATCTGCTCCCAGGTGGTATCCACCTTACCCCATGAGCTGGCCTCCTTGAGCGTGCTGCTGGACAGGGCGCCGTCGCGCACGTCGGCCACGGTGACCTGGATGGCATACTTGTGCATGGGAACCTCAGCGCCCAGGATTTCGGCGGCGACCACCGTGTCCTGCACGAAGTTCTTGGGCACGCCGCCGCCGATCATGAACAAACCCGTCTGGGGGCTGCGGATCTTAAGTTGCGTCAATTCGTAAAAATCCCGGCCGCTGTCAAAGGAAACACAGTCCTGGTTGGTGGCGCTGCGGGCATGCTGATGGGCCACGATGCCGAATCCCGCCGAGCAATCCGAGAAAGCCGGGCAGAACACGGGGACCTGCTTCTTGTAGGCCTCATGGAGAATGCTGTCGACGGTCTTGCCGCCGCCGCGGCGCTCGATGGCGGCGCCGAACTCGTGCAGCAACTGCCGTGAGCTGTACGGCCGAGGCGGCAACTCATCGAACAGCCGCTGGGTTTGCTCGTCGCAGTGGCGCAGCTCCTCCTCGTCAATGAGCGTGTCATAGATGCGGTCGATCATCATTTGGCGCAGGTCATTGTCGAACATGCCGCTGCGATACTTGTCGTCGGCGATGTAGTGGCGAAATCCCAAGGCCTCGAAAAAGTCCTGGTCGATCAGGTTGGCGCCGGTGCTGACGATGCAATCGACCATGTTATGACGCACCATATCCACGAAAACCTTCTTCAGCCCGGCCGAGATCAGCGAGCCGGCTAAGCAGAGGATGACGCCGCAATCCGGGTCGCGCAGCATGCGGTCATAGATGTCGGCGGCGCGGGACAGGTCGCGGGCGCTGAAGGCCATGTGGCCCATGGCCTCAACCAGCGGCACCACGTTGTGGCGTGTGATATCGATGTGCTGGATGGGCGTCTGCAACAGGTCTGATTTGGTCATGGCGTACCTCGATCTTGGTTCTGCCCCATTATTTTAGCCGGTGGCCGATTGGTCAACGTCCGACTTGTCGGCTCCGAAGCCGGATCGTACCATGCGCTGGCCGTGGATTCGCAGGTCATCAAAAATCGCGCCAGGCTCTGGCTCCGCAGTGAACGGGCGATGGGACTGGACGGGGTGCCCGCCGCACCCAAGCCGGCGGACGCCGCTTCCGAGGAGGCATCCGGCACCGCCGCGGTCCCGGCGGCAAAGGCAGCACCGGCCGTATCGCTGCCGGGCCAGGCGGTTTTGCCGCCGCCCGCGCCCTTGCCCGAGGCACCGCTAAGCCGGGAGCAGAAAATGGCACTGCTGGCGCAGATGGAAGAGCAGGAGGTGCGCAACTGTGTGCGATGCGGCCTGAGCCGTGGGCGCAAGCACACGGTTTTTGGCGAAGGCGACCCGGACGCGCAATTGATGTTCATCGGCGAAGGTCCGGGAGACACCGAGGACCGCACCGGCCGGCCCTTCGTCGGCCGGGCCGGGCAACTGCTGGACAAGATGATCCTCGGCATGGGCCTGCGCCGCGAACAGGTCTTTATCGCCAATATTGTCAAATGTCGGGCCTTTTTGCCCGGGCCGCCGCCCAAGGATCGTCCGCCCGCGCCCGAGGAAGTGCAGGCGTGCTCGCCGTACTTGGTACGGCAGATACAGATCATCCGTCCGCGCGTGATCGTGACGCTGGGGTTGCCCGCGACGCAGTTTATTCTGCAGACGCGCCTGAGCATGGGAGCGATGCGCGGCCGGTGGGCGGATTATCGTGGCATCAAGGTGATGCCGACGTACCATCCCTCCTATGTCTTGCGGTATTACACGCCCGACACACGAAAGGCGGTATGGTCGGACCTCCGCCAGGTGATGGATGAGCTGGGTCTGAAGCCGCCGCCCAAGGCGGCCGCGGACTAGCGATTGTGCGGTCAAAAAAAAAGAGTTGCCATGGGCGGGAAAATCCGTACGCTGGCGGATCGTTTACTTAAGCATTTTGTCCCGGCGGCTTCAGGGATGCGCCGGTTTATTTGTTGACGGAAAATCAGGGCTGCCATGACAACGACTCACTCGCTCTCGCCGCGCGAGATGTCGCCGCGTCGCGCCGTAGAGGCGCCGCTGGTTGACGCCGCCACCTGGAGACTCATTCTCCAGATGGTGCGACAACAGCATCCGGGACTGCATCGCGTCTGGTTCGACCAGATGGTGCCGCGGCAATTGACCAACGGGGTGATCCAGGTCACCGTTGAGACGCCGGCTCAACTGAACTTCTGCCAGAGCCAATGCCAGGCCACGTTCACCGCGGCCGCCCAGGCCGTCATCGGGCGCCTGGTGGCGGTGGCCTTTCACTGCGACAAGTTGATGTCGACCGGCGTGTTCAGCGACGACGATCAGCCGCTGCCGCTGAATCCGGACTATACCTTTGAGAATTTCATCACCGGGCCGTGCAATCGCCTGGCGCAGGCGGCCTGCATCGCCGTGGGCGAGCAGCCCGGCAAGACCTACAACCCGTTGTTTATTCACGGCGGGGTGGGGCTGGGCAAGTCGCACCTGCTCCAGGCCGTATGCCAGAAGGTCATGGAACGCGGCGCCCTGGGACGTATCCTCTACCTGTCGTGCGACAGCTTCATCAACCAGTTCATGAGCGCCATCGAGAGTGGCGATACCAACCAGTTCCGCTATCGCTTCCGCCACGTGGATATGCTGGTGATCGACGATATCCATTTCCTGGCCAACCGCGACAGGACCCAGGAGGAATTTTTCCACACCTTCAACACGCTTTACCAGCAGCACAAGCAGATCATCCTTTCGGCCGATTGCCCGCCCAGCGAGATTCCGGAACTCGAGGAGCGATTGGTCAGCCGCTTTAACTGGGGTTTGGTAGCGCGTATTGAGAAGCCCTGCTACGAGACGCGCGTGGCCATCCTGCAGAAGAAGGGGCGCATCCGCGGGCTGAGCTTGCCCGAAGACGTCTTGTGCTATGTGGCGGCCCGCATCGAGAGCAACACCCGCGAGTTGGAAGGGGCCATCACCAAGATCCAGGGCCTGGCCATGCTCCAGGAAGGCCGCATCGATATCGACCTGGCCAAGGCGGCCTTGGGCGATATCGCCGCGCCGCAGCAGCGAAACATCACGATTCAGCAGATCCTGGATGCGGTGACGCGCTATTTCAACGTTCGGCCGACGGATCTGCAGAGCAAGAAACGTCACAAGAGCATCGCCTTCCCGAGGCAGGTGTGCATGTACCTGGCCCGGCGGCATACGCGCTATTCCCTGGAGGAGATCGGCGGCTATTTTGGCGGCCGGGACCATACGACGGTGCTGCATGCGGTGCGCAGCGTCGGCCAGGACATCAACACGGACCCGCAGGTGGCCGACCAGTTAACCCACCTGGAACATCAGTTGGCGGGCTGAGCGTAGAGAGGCGGGGATGCGGTGGGGCGGCCGGCGGCGGAGGAGTTGCGGTCGGCCGATATTGACCTGGCCCGGCAAATGCGCATATTGTGCCGCTCGCCCAGACGGCCCCGTCGTCTAGAGGCCCAGGACACCGCCCTTTCACGGCGGCGACAGGGGTTCGAATCCCCTCGGGGTCATTGAAATCCGCGAGAAATCGCGGGTTTTTTGCAATTTCGGGGCGCATTTCGGGGCGCTATGGACGGGGTCCTGTGCGGGCGGCTTTCAATGTAGACGGATAGTCCGCCGTCGCCCTAGAGCGGCGTCGGCGTGTCCCCCGTTCGGGGCGTCTGTCCCCGGTCGTATCCCATGCCCGGCCCGAATTTAGGCTGCTTGGCCGCGGTCCGGCAGCCTACAAGTAGGGGCCGTGACGACCATCGACTGCCAGTGCACATGCTTGGGAAGTACACACTCTGGTGCGCGAACATCGGCTTCCAACTACCTGACGCTCCTGCCCCGGGGTCGCTGGAGCGGTTGCGGTATGTCCTTCGGCGGCCGGCGGCCAAGGCGTAGTTCGGAAGGTCGGTAAATCTGTTCAGGTTTGCATCAGAGGCCGCAGATGAGGTATATGCTGCATCATAACACTGGCCGGTTTTGAGCGCCCGATGCCAGGCAGCAGGCCCTGCTGGAGCTGCCGGTGGTGGCCTTGGTCGATGCCTGGTTTCGACGGTGCTGCCGCCAGGCTTGGTGACGGTACCGAGGCAGGACATCGCCGTGCCGTCACGCCCACGTTGCCGGTCAGGCCCTTGAGCGTGATGGTTTCTCCCGATCTGGGCGACCCGCTACGGCTGCGCCGCCCGCAGGTCCCAGCACAGGATCACGCCTTTGCCCGTCTGGGCATCG